>Ga0265297_10001845_pt1 | contig 46560 bp, 54 predicted proteins | sample Munlanlwell13791_FD_192502 | JGI IMG/M metagenome (GOLD analysis project Ga0265297, IMG submission 192502) | Leachate microbial communities from a municipal landfill in Southern Ontario, Canada - Leachate well 137-91 | ecosystem: Engineered > Solid waste > Landfill > Unclassified | place...
ACCTTAAAGGAAGGACACCTAACCCCTGTGTCAGATGCAATCAATACCTTAAATTCGGCTCATTGCTCAAAAAAGCCCGTTCTATAAATGCCGATTACCTTGCCACCGGGCATTACGCCAGGATTGAAAAGGAATCGGGGCCAGGGGAAAATTCCCGTTTGCTGCTTAAGAAAGCCAAAGATCCGGCCAAGGACCAGTCTTATTTTTTATACAGGTTGAATCAGAGGCAGATGTCCAGGGTTTTGTTCCCGCTCGGAGAATATACGAAAGAAGAGGTAAGAAGGCTGGCTAAAGAATTTGATCTACCCGTGGCCGGCAAGAAGGAAAGCCAGGAGATATGCTTTGTCGCGGATGATGATTACCGCGGCTTCCTGAGAGAGGTATTAGGGCGCGGCGTAAGGACGGGAGCGGTCGTCGATAATTCGGGCAAGGTGTTGGGGTCTCATAAAGGCATTGCCTTCTATACCCTGGGCCAGCGTAAGGGCTTAGGCATTGCCTGCGGCTGGCCGGCGTATGTAACAGGCATCGATGTCAAAGGGAACCGGCTGATTTTAGGCAGGAAAGAAGAGGCCTATAAAAGAGAGTTCACGATCAAAGATAAGCATTTTTTACTTGGGACCATAAAAAAGAAAATTGCCCTGAAAGTGAAGATAAGATATAATCATAAAGAAGCTAACGCCTGGGTGTGGCCGCGGGAAGGAAAGATCAACGTGCGATTCAGAAAAAGGCAATTCGCAATCACGCCCGGGCAGTCCGCAGTCTTTTATGACTCCGATAAAGTCATAGGCGGAGGCATAATCGATGAGGTGAAAGGTTAGATGAAAAAAGATTTTCTTGAATTGGAAAAGAAGATAAGAGAATTAAAAAAGAAACGCGACGCAGTGATCCTTGCGCATAACTATCAGCTTCCCGAGGTCCAGGATATCGCTGATTTCCATGGCGATTCACTGGAGTTGAGCAGGAAAGCCGGTAAGACGGACGCAAAGATAATCATTTTCTGCGGCGTGTACTTTATGGCCGAGACAGCCTCGATCATCTGCCCGGACAAGAAGATCATCATGCCGGACACAAGCGCCGGATGCCCTATGGCCAATATGATCAAGGCTCAGGATATCCGCATGCTGAGAGAAAAGCACCCGAAGGCCGTCGTGGTGGGTTACGTGAATACCCCTGCCGAGGTGAAGGCGGAACTCGATGTGTGTTGTACCTCGACTAACGCAATAGCCGTGATCAACGCCTTAAAAGATAAAGAGGAGATCATCTTTGTCCCGGACAAATACCTGGCGGATTACGCGTCAAAAAAGACGGGCAGGAAATTGATCTCCTGGAACGGGTTTTGCCCTACTCATGTGAGGATACTCCCGGATGACATAAAGCGGGAGAAGAAATTTCATCCTAAGGCAAAGGTTATTGCTCACCCGGAATGCCTTCCTTCGGTAGTTTCCCTCGCGGATGAGGTGCTTTCGACCAGCCAGATGGCAAGGTTCGCGCGCGAGACCCCCGCCAGGGAAATGATCGTAGCCACCGAAGTAGGGCTGATCTACCGCCTGAAGAAAGATAACCCGGATAAAGAGTTTTATCCCGCCTCGGAAGCAGCGGTCTGCCCTAACATGAAACGCACGACGCAGGAGAAGGTTCTTTGGGCCCTGGAAGAGCTGAAAGAGGAAGTCAGGGTTTCCGACGAGATACGCCAGAAGGCAAAAAAAGCGATCGACAGAATGCTTGAAATAATCTAATAAACTGACCCAGTGAATATTCCGATTGTCTATGAGGATGACTGGCTGCTTGCGGTTGACAAGCCAAGCGGTCTGCTTACCATCCCCACCCCTAAAAAAGAGCAGCGCACACTCACCTCTATTCTTAACGAACACTTAAAAAGCATAAATGCCGCCTACCGGCTGCATCCCTGCCACCGGCTGGACAGGGATACTTCGGGTTTGATCCTTTACGCCAAAGGCAAATCCGTCCAGAAGAAAATGATGGAGTTGTTCCGGTCTAGAAAAATAAAAAAAACCTACACGGCTTTTATTAAAGACCATTTGAACAGGATGTCCGGCGTTATCAAGAGCCCCGTGCAGGGTATTGCGGCAATAACGGAATACAGGGTAATAGGAGAGAGAAAGGGATTCACCATAGTAGAGGTAATGCCCTTGACCGGGCGCACCAATCAGATCAGGATACATTTCAGCTCGATAGGGCATCCGATACTCGGGGAACGCAAATTTGCCTTCCGCAGGGATTTTAAGATAAAAGCAAAAAGGCTCTGCCTGCACGCGCAGGAATTAGAGTTTATCCATCCTTTTAGCGGCAGGCAGACGAAGATAAGCTGCGGGCTGGAACGGGATTTAGAAGAGTTCCTCAAGGAGAAAGAGTGAAACTGTCTTTTAAGGGATGGGCTGTCTTTATTTTAATAGCCGCGGTCTGTTTTGGCCTCTGGTATAAATTCGGTTATCCCCGTTATAATTTCATTGATCTCTCCGTTGATAAGAAAAAAGCATTGGAGATAGCAGAAGGCTACCTGCGTTCGCGCGGGGTAGATATAAAGGATTACAAGAAGGCTGTTGTTTTTTCCGACGACGACTGGGCGGACAGGTATCTTCAGAAGACCTTGGGCTCGGAATCCGAAGAAAATTTCTTAAAGCAGCATCGTTATGACCTCTTTTACTGGTACATAAGGTTTTTCAAAGAATTAAAAAAGGAGGAATTCCGCGTTACCGTGAGTTCAAGCTCCGGGATAGTTTCTGGCTTTAACCATCTCATTGAAGACGTAGAACCGAGGGAAGACCCCGGTAAAGAGGCGGCGCGCGTAAAGGCGGAGGAATTCCTTAAAAGCAATTACGGGTTTGACCCGCGTGAATATGATTTTCATAAAGAGGAGCAAAGGCGTTTTGATGCCAGAGTGGATTATGATTTCTCCTGGGAGAAAAAAGGGGTCTATGTCCCCTGGGGCAGGGGGGAAGGAGGCGCAAAACTGCTTACCAGCGCGACCGTCTCAGGTGAAGAAATCAGGGAATTCCACGTCAATAGGCTGGATATCCCAGAGAAATTTAAACGTTACATCGAGAGCCAGCTTGTCTTCGGGGAATATCTTGCCAGTTTTTCCCTGCTGTTATTCGCTGCCTTCATGGTCTGGTCGGTGTTTATAGTGATCAAAAAGAGGCACACCTTGGCAGTCAGGCTCTGCAAGAAATCTTTTTTTTACTTAGCCGGGCTTTTATTGGCGATGAACCTGGCTTTTCTCCTGAATAACATGCAAAATATTATCGTGGATTACACCACGACCGTGCCGCTTTTCTCATATCTATGGTTGTTTTTCCTGCAGGCAGGCATAAGCATAGCATTGATGAGCGTCACGTTCATCTTCCCAGGCCTGGCAGGCGAATCGCTGCGCAGCGAAGAATTGCCAGAAGCCAAATACAGCTCTTTTCAGCATTATGTGAGATCCACTTTTTTTAGCCGGGTGGTTTCCCGGTCCGTGGCCTTAGGTTACGTATTATTCCTGATAATGCTGGGCCTGCAGTCCCTGCTTTTTTATCTCGGGCAGCGGTATTTCGGCGTCTGGAAGGAATGGAGTAACCTTACCCAATTTTCCTCCGCCTATATCCCGTTTTTAGGGATTTTGATTATAGGCTCACTCGCCAGCCTGAATGAAGAAATAATCTTCCGGGTCTTTGCGATAAGCGGATTAAAGAAGCTGGTTAAAAACCTTCCCGCGGCTGTAATATTATCCGCCCTGATCTGGGGCTTCGCGCATACCGGCTATGCCATATTCCCCGTCTGGTTCCGCGGCATAGAGGTCAGCTGCCTGGGGTTATTGTTCGGTTTTGTGTTTGTAAAATACGGAGTTGTGCCTTTACTGGTGGCCCATTACCTGTTTAATTCTTTTTTAAGCGGCTCGCCCTATATATTAGGACGCAGCACCCCGGCGCTATTCGCGAGCGCCTGCGCGGCCCTGGTCCTGCCTTTTGCCTTTGCCGTCATAGCGTATGTGGCCAATAAGCCGGACGAAGAGAAAAAAATAAAATTGCTTCTGGACGCAGACCAGAGATATAACCTGGAGGTCTTGATCGTTTATCTGAGGCAAAAGAAATCCCGGGGCGCACCCCGGGATATCCTTAAAAAAGAACTTATCAATCATAATTGGCGCGAAGAGCTGGTAGATTTAGCTATAGAGGAGGTTTTTAGAGGGAATGTTTGATTATCTGCTTTTAGGCGTGATCCAGGGCCTGACGGAATTTTTTCCGGTTTCCAGCAGTGCTCACCTGGTGATCGCGCAGCATATCTTAGGGATAACCGAAAACGGCCTGGCCATTTCTTTAGTGCTGCATCTGGGGACGATCCTTGCCCTTCTGATCTTCTTTTATAAAAATATATTCGCCGCCTTAAAGGATAAGCGGACCATATTTTTAATAGCGGTAGTCACGGTTGTGACGGGAGCAATCGGGCTGCTCGGAAAGGATTTCTTCGAGGGGCTTTTTAACTCCATAGGCGATACGGCGCTGCAACTGATGGCGACAGGAGTAATATTGATCCTGACCGTAAAATTTATGGAGGCGAAAAGAAAAGAAGTGCGTTTCCTGGACGCATTGGTATTAGGCATTACCCAGGCCATAGCAATTATACCCGGCATTTCGCGTTCAGGCATAACCATAGCCAGCCTTCTGTTCCGGGGTATAGATAAGGAAACCGCCTTTAACCTTTCCTTCATTGCTTCCATACCGGCTGTAATCGGTGCTGCCCTCCTTGAATTTAAAGAGGTCAACACGGCGCTGAAATTTGAACCGTTGAACCTGGGTTTAGGTTTTGTTGCCAGCTTATTGACCGGCCTTTTTAGCCTTTGGGTATTAAAATTGGTCGTGCTTAAGGCAAAGCTGCATTATTTCGGGTATTATTGTATTATTATCGCAATAATGACCTTATTGTTTATAAAATGAAAGGGAGGCTTTAATTGAGCATACTGGTTTTGGGCACAGTCGCCCTTGATACTGTCAAGACGCCTTTTGGCTCCAGGATCCACATGCTGGGAGGTTCTGCCGCGCATTTTTCAATGTCTGCGCGTCTTTTTACCAACGTAAACCTCGTCGCGATAATAGGAGAAGATTTTCCTCAGAGGCATATAAATTTTTTACGCAGAAAAGGGATCAGCCTGACATCCCTCATCAAGGAGAAAGGCGCGACCTTCAAATGGGAAGGCGAATACAAGGGAGATTTGAATACAGCCCTTACCCTCAATACCGAACTGGGCGTGCTTTCCGCTTTCCGCCCTTATGTTTCAGAGGAAGAAAAGAACATCAAGTATATTTTTCTGGCTAATGTCGACCCGGATATACAGCGCCACCTTTTGAAAAGCATGCGCGCCCCGCATTTTGTGGGCTTAGACAGCATGAATTTCTGGATCAATAATAAGCGCTCATCGCTGCTTAAGCTCCTTAAAGAAGTGAATATCTATGTCGCCAATGACAGTGAGGCCAGGGCGCTGGCGGGAGAGACCAACCTCATCAAGGCGGCCAAGAGGTTACGCAGCCTGGGCCCGCGGATGGTCCTGATAAAGAAAGGGGAGCACGGCCTGCTTTTTTACAGCGATAAGTTTATATTTTCGCTTCCCGCGTATCCTACCGAGAAGGTAGTGGACCCTACCGGCGCGGGAGATACGTTCGCCGGAGGTTTCATGGGGTATTTGGCGAAACAGAAGAAAATAAACGCCTTGAACATCAGAAAGGCGCTTGCCTACGGCACGGTGGCAGCTTCTTTTAACGTGGAAGATTTCGGGATGGATAAAACCAGCCGTCTTACGCTGGGCACTCTTGAAAAGAGGATGGCGAAGTTCAGGAGATTGATCTCGATCTAGGGCTTAGCGTAAGATATACCAATAAGCGGCAAAAACGGAGGGCAAGATGCTGGAAGAAAAAATATTGAACGACTACAAAGAGGCGATGAAAAATAAAGATACTGTCAAGAGCTCGGTGCTCAACTTCCTGCGCGCGGATTTTAAATACGCCGCGCTTGCCAAGAAAAAGGATACCCTTGACGACCCGGAGGTTATCGCGGTAATAAAGAAGCACGTCAAACAGCACCAGGATTCAATAGAGCAGTTCACCCAGGGTAACCGCCAGGACCTGGCTGATAAGGAAAAGAAGGAGCTTGAGGTCCTGAAGTCGTATTTACCGCAGGAACTGCCTGCGGAGGAAGTCAAAAAAATGATCGAAGAAGCCATCTCTGAGACCGGCGCATCCGGCATGAAAGATATGGGCAAGGTCATGAAGGAAGTAACGGCAAAGATAGCAGGCAGGGCAGACAGTAAAATGGTAAGCGACACGGTCAGGCAATTATTGTCTAAGCCTCCCGCGTAACAATCCTTCCCTAGTTTCTTTTTGTTCTAATAATAACAAATTTTTCTTGACAATGTAGAAAAATATGTCATACTTACTCTGTTTATTGTGAAAAAAATAACAATATGATAACGAACAAGAACTGCATAATAAGGCTTTCCAGATACAAAAATGCCCTCTTTAGGCTCAAGGAGATGGGGTTTATCAAGGTTTTTTCGGATAACCTGGCAGATGCCATAGGCGTAACCGCCTCGCAGGTGCGCAAGGATTTCTCTCTTTTCGGCATATCCGGCAACAAAAAGGGGGGATATCAGATCGATGAGCTGCTTGAAAAGCTCAACACCATCCTGGGCAAAGACCGGATGCAGAATGTCATTGTGGCCGGGGCAGGCAATATCGGCAGCGCCCTTATGAAATACGCCGGTTTTGAGAAAGAAGGGATAAGGATAGCCGCCGGTTTCGATATAGACCACGCCAAATTCAGCAAGGCCGGTTCAACCGAGGTTTTACCCCTTGAAGACCTGCCGGATTTCGTAAGAAAACATGGGATAAGCATAGGTATTATCGCTGTCCCGGATGTCGCAGCTCAGGCAGTTGCGGACGTAATGGTCAGGTCAGGGATAAAAGGCATACTCAATTTTGCTCCCATAAGGTTAAGGGCGCCGGAGGATGTGGTAGTAAACAATGTTAACCTGGAACATGAGCTTGAGAATGTGATCTATTTTGTCAACGTCTTAAACAGGAGCAAGGCAAGGCCAATAAAATCTGGAGGTAAAAGTGTCGACACCGCTTGAAATCATCAAAAAGAAACGCGCCGAGGCGATTAACAGGATAGTAAGTAAAGGCTATCTTTCCACCAAAAGGGTGCACGTAGGCATGGCGACCTGCGAGATAGCCGCAGGATCAAAAGACGTAATGGAGGTGTTCCAGGAAGCCATGAAAAAAGGCTTAACCGATGTCCATTTGAGCCAGAAGGGCTGCGCCGGGAGATGCAACCTTGAGCCGACGGTAGAAGTTATTGAAGAAGGCAAGATCCCCGTGAAATACGGCAAAGTGACCAGGGAAATGGCCCAGCAAATAGTCGAGAGGCACCTAAAAAAAGGCGAAATCATAAAAGAGTGGCTCATAAAATAGAAGAGAGGTCAGGTTAGAGATATGCCCAGAGATTATGTGATCACGTTATGCGACGGCCCCAGCTGTATGCACAAGAAGTCCAAGGAATTAAAATCAGCCATTGAAAAAGAGCTGGAGAAGCGGTCATTATCAAATAAGGTAAGGATAAATATTTCCGGGTGCCTCGGGATGTGCAAGAAGGGCCCGATCATGATCATAAACCCCAACTATACTATTTACGGCGGGGTCACGGAAAAAGACATACATGAAATTATCCATGCTCATTTTGAGAAGAAACAGGTCGTTTCAAGGCTGGTAATCGACGAAGATCACTTATATAACAGGTTTTTCAGGGTTTTTGGGGACGTAAATTTCTTCGGGAAGCAGATGCGCATCGCCCTGCGTAACTGCGGTATTATCGATCCGGAGAACCTCGATGAATACCTTTCGCTCAGAGGCTATGAGGCGTTGGCAAAGGTATTGACCAAGATGAGCCCGGGAGAAGTCATCGCCGAAGTCAAGAAATCAGGCTTACGCGGGAGAGGCGGGGCAGGGTTTACTACGGGGATTAAATGGGAACTGACCTCAAAAGAAAAAAGCGATGAAAAATTTGTTATTTGTAACGCTGATGAAGGTGACCCGGGCGCCTTTATGAACAGGAGCACTATTGAAGGGGATCCGCACACAGTGTTAGAAGGTATGATCATCGGTGGTTACGCCATCGGCTCCAACAGAGGGATTATTTACATACGGGCAGAATATCCCTTGGCCGTAGAGAGGTTAAAAAAGGCGATTAGTGACGCAAAAGAGGCGGGATTTCTGGGTGAAAACATCTTGGGTTCTTCTTTTTCCTTCGATATCGAGATACGACTCGGCGCAGGGGCTTTTGTCTGCGGAGAAGAGACCGCATTAATCCATTCTATCGAAGGCCATCGCGGTATGCCCCGCCCGAGGCCGCCTTTTCCCTCCATACAGGGGCTTTTTGATAAACCTACGCTCATCAATAATGTTGAAACCTGGGCGAATATACCGGTGATCATAATTGACGGAGCAGATTGGTTCAGTTCGATCGGGACCGAAAAAAGCAAAGGCACCAAGGTCTTTGCCCTCGCTGGGAAAATAAACAATACCGGGCTTGTAGAGGTGCCGATGGGGACAACTTTAAGAGAGATCATCTATGATATAGGCGGGGGAATACCCAACAATAAGAAATTTAAGGCTGTACAGACCGGAGGTCCATCAGGCGGATGCCTTTCAGAAGAGTACCTGGATACGCCGATAGATTACGAATCCTTGACCAAGGCAGGCTCGATTATGGGCTCAGGAGGCATGATTGTCATCGATGAAGATTCCTGTATGGTAAATATAGCAAAGTTCTTCCTTGAGTTCACGCAAAATGAATCCTGCGGTAAATGTACTCCCTGCCGCGAGGGGACAAAGAGGATGCTTGAGATACTCACGCGCATAACGCAAGGCAAGGGAGCCGAAGGGGACATTGAGAAATTGGAGCGGCTGGGCAATATGATAAAGAAGGCTTCTCTGTGCGGGCTTGGCCAATCCGCCCCTAACCCGGTATTAAGCACCATTAAGAATTTCAGGGCTGAATATGAAGAGCATATAAAAGAAAAGAAATGCCGCGCCGTGCATTGCGCGCATCTGATCAGCTACCGGATAACCGATAAGTGCGTCGGCTGCGGAGCCTGTAAAAAGGTCTGCCCTGTTCAGGCGATATCCGGCAGCCCGAAGGCGATGCATGATATTGACGGCACCGAATGTATCAAATGCGGCCTGTGTTTCAGGACATGTAAATTTAACGCTATCGTGAAAGAACCTTAACTTTACCGGCAGATAAGCGGCCAAGAAGAATTGGAGAAAATAATGAGCTCAAAGTTAAACATCTTTATAAATGACAAACCTTACCAGGTTGATGCCGGCCAGACCATAATGCAGGCGGCAGACAAGTTAGGTTATCATATCCCCAGGCTTTGTTACCATCCTAAGCTTTCCATCGAGGGCGCCTGCCGTGTATGCATAGTCCAGGTCGAAGGGATGCGCAATTACGTCGCAAGCTGCGCCTTTCCCGTAAACGAGGGCATGAAGATATATACGCACACAAAGGAATTAAGGACAGCCAGGCGCGATATCGTAGAATTGATATTGGATAATCACCCCGCGGATTGCCATACCTGTGAAAGGGACGGCATATGCGAATTACAAAGGCTTGCCTATGCAATGGGTTTAAGGCACAGGCACTTTGAAGGCGAGAAGAAGCATTATGAGAAGGACCTGTCTTCTCCGTCGGTAATCAGGGACCCCGATAAGTGCGTCCTCTGCGGCAGGTGCGTCAGGATCTGCTCCGAGGTGCAGAAGGTCAATGCCTTAGGATACGCACACCGCGGCTTCAAGACCGTTGTTATACCGGCCTATGATATGCCCTTTAAGGACAGCGTCTGCACCACCTGCGGACAGTGCATTAATGTATGCCCGACCGCTGCCTTTGTGGAAAAGAATTATACCCAGGACCTCTTTGAGAAACTGCAGGATAAATCCTATATTAAGGTCGCCCAGATCGCGCCGTCCGTGCGTGCGGCCATCGGCGAGGCATTCGGGCTTGAGATGGGCAGGGCGATGGAAGGGGAAACAGCGGCGGCTCTCAGGAAACTCGGATTTGATTACGTCTTTGATACGCAGCTTTCCGCGGACCTGACCATTATGGAGGAAGCCAACGAGTTCTTAGAGAGGGTTAAAGGAAAAGGGAAGCTTCCCATGATAACCTCCTGTTCCAGCGCCTGGATGAAATGCGTTGAGCAATTTTACCCGGACCTCCTGGAAAATGTTTCAACCTGCAAATCGCCCATGTCCATGATGGGCGCTCTTGTTAAAACATATTTCGCCGATAAGATAAAAAAAGACCCGAAAAATATCTTAAGCGTTGCGGTCATGTGCTGCACCGCCAAGAAATACGAGGCTGCCAGGCCGGAATTAAAGGTGAACGGTATGGCGGCGGTAGATATAGTAGTGACCACAAGAGAGATCGCCTGGATGATAAAATCAGCCGGCATTGATTTTGTGCGGCTTAAGGGTGAGGATTTTGATAAACCGCTGGGGCTTTCAAGCGGCGCGGGAGCGATATTCGGGACAACCGGAGGCGTTATGGAGGCGGCGATCAGGACCGCCTACGAACTTTACACCGGAGAGACCCTGCTTGATATTGAGATCAATGACCTGCGCGGCTTAAAAGGCATCAAAGAAGGGAAGATCGAATTAGACGGAAAAGAGATAAGGGTAGCGGTCGCCCACGGCCTGGGGAACGCGAATGAACTGCTGAATATCGTCAGGAAAGAGCCCGAGAGGTACCATTTTGTGGAAATAATGGGCTGTCCCGGAGGATGTATCGGCGGAGGCGGCCAGCCTTACGCCGGCTCAAACTCCATGCCCCTTGATGAAGAATGCCTGAAAAAACGGGCAGAGACCCTTTACGGCATTGACAGGCATAAAAATATCAGAAGGAGCCATAATAACCCGGATATCCGCAGGTTATACAAAGAATTCCTGGGCAAGCCGTTAGGAAGCGTTTCGCATAAACTGTTGCACACGCATTACAAGGCCAAGGAGCCCAGGGGGATAGTCCCGCAGGAGTTGACCATAAGATAAATAATCGAGGAGAGAATATAACATGACCGCCGTACAAGAAAAGAAAAAGAATGAATTAAAGGAATTCATGGAGTTGGTCAGGAATAAACCAAGATCGGAATCCGCGTTGATAGCAATTCTACATAAGGCCCAGGAAATAGAGGGTTATTTGAGCAAAGAGATAATGGATGAAATAGCCGAGGCCATGAATATACCTACTGCTCATATTTGGGGCGTGGCTACGTTCTATCATTATTTTAATCTTACTCCGTGCGGTAAGCATACGATCTCGGTATGTTTAGGCACTGCCTGTTATATCAAGGGAGCGGATGAGATATTAGACACTATAAAGAAAGACCTTAAGATAGACATCGGGCAGGTTACCGAGGATAAGCTGTTTGGTTTACAGGTGGCCAGGTGCCTCGGCGCCTGCGGTCTGGCTCCGGTTATGATGATTGACGGAAAGATTTACGGTTCTCTCACCCCTAAGAAGGTCATCGAAATACTAAATACTTACAGGAAGCCGGCAAATGTAAAATGAGATATATAGATGAAGAAATAATAGAAAATTTATTAAGCGATGCCGGGAAGGCAGATCCCGCCGCTATAGATGAGATATTAAACAAGGCCTGTTCTTTAAAGAGGCTGACGCTTAAGGAAGCAGCTGCTCTCCTTACTGTAAGCAATCCTGAATATTTAAACAAGATATTTTCTGCTGCCGCTTATGTAAAAGAAAAGGTCTATGGGAAAAGAATAGTTTTCTTCGCCCCCCTATACATCAGCAATATCTGCGCTAACTCCTGCCTTTACTGCGCCTTCAAATCAGATAATAACTTAATTAAAAGAAAGGCCTTGACCACAGATGAAATAAAAGAAGAGGTGCGTTGGCTGCTTGGACGCGGCCATAAGCGTATCCTTATGGTTGCCGGGGAAGCAGCGCCTTACGGAAAAACAAATATAGAATATTATACCGAGTCAATCAAGGCGATCTACAGCGTAAATTCAGGCCCTCACCGGATCAAAAGGGTAAATGTTAATTGCGCGCCCTTAAGCACGGATGAATTCCGCCGCTTAAAATCTGCCGGTATTGGCACCTATCAGGTATTTCAGGAGACATATCACGACGAGACTTACCGTTACGTCCATCCCAGCGGCCCGAAAAGCGATCCCGACAACAGGATTGACGCTGTTGAGCGCGCTTTTTCAGCCGGCATAGACGACATAGGCGTAGGCGTGCTGTATGGGCTCTATGACTGGAAATTTGAAACGCTGGCGCTCCTGACCCACATCGAGCAGCTGGAGAAGAAGTTTAATGTGGGGCCGCATACCGTTTCTGTGCCGCGTATAGAGCCTGCCCTGGGGGTTGAGTTCAGCAGCAATCTCACCCATAAGGTTGCAGATAGTGATTTTAAGAAGCTGGTCGCGGTCTTGCGGCTTTGTGTGCCATACACGGGGATAATTTTGTCAACGAGAGAAAATCCGGATATGCGCGATGAACTTTTCTCTTTAGGCGTATCGCAGATAAGCGCGGAATCCAGCACTTCTCCGGGAGGATATGCCTCGCAAGAAAATAACCATTACGGTGACGCGCAATTTTGCCTGAACGATAACCGCAGCATGGAAGATATCATCGGGGCTATGATAGAGAAAGATTTTATCCCTAGTTTCTGCGCTGCCTGCTATAGGAAAGAAAGGACCGGAGAGGCTTTCATGAACCTGGCAAGGCCGGGGACGATCAAGGGGAAGTGCTGCATGAACGCGCTGATCACCTTAAAAGAATATCTTGATGATTTTGCCTCGGCACAGGTGAAGGCATCCGGGTATAAATTGATAAACAGGGTAAAGAAAGAGTTGAGCCGCCAGGATTCCAGGCAGCTCTCGTTGTTCTTTGCCGATATTGATAAAGGGATGAGGGATGAGTTTGTTTAAGATAGAATCCGTTCTGCAGAGATTGTGCGACTCCCCCGAGCCTGACCGCCGGGACCTGGTCTTTCTTTTAAATTTGAGAAGAGAGTCTGACCGCAGGGCTTTATTCGCTTTTGCCGATAAGGTGCGCAAGGAGATCCTGGGCAACGGAGTATTTTTGCGGGGGATAATAGAATTCTCGAATGTCTGCCGCAACAGCTGCCTTTATTGCGGCCTGAACATAAACAATAAAAAACTGCAAAGGTATAGCCTCAGCAGAGAGCGGATCATGGAAAGCGTTCAGGAAATATCTCAGTCGGGGATCAAGACCGTCGTCTTGCAGTCCGGGGAGAGCGCTGAACTGGACTGTTTCTGGCTGAAAGATGTTATAGAGGAGATAAAATCGCGGTTTGGCCTGGCGGTCACTCTTTCTGTGGGAGAGAGGCGATATGAAGACTATAAGGCCTGGAGAGAGGCAGGGGCAGACAGGTATCTGCTTAAGATCGAAACGTCTAACAGCGCCTTGTATCAGTCATTACACCCGGGCATGAGTTTTGAAGACAGGCTAAGGTGTTTGAAAGATTTAAAAGGCTTAGGATATGAGACCGGCTGCGGGAACATCGTAGGGCTTAAGGGCCAGACTCCGGAGATCCTGGCGGAAGACATAATATTTTTCAAATCCCGGGATTTTGAAATGATAGGGATAGGCCCGTTTATCCCGCATCATCAAACGCCGTTAGGATGTTATGTAAGCGGTGACGTAAATCTGACCCTGGTCACGCTGGCTCTAACCAGGATCGTCTGTAAATATCCTAACATGCCTGCGACAACCGCCTTAGGCAGTTTAGGGGAAGATTACAGGATCGACGGATTGGAGGCGGGGGCGAATGTCTTGATGCCTAATTTTACGCCTCAGCCTTATAGGAAGCTCTATGAAATTTATCCCGGCAAGCGCTGTGTCCAGGAGAAGTCCGGCAGCTGCGCTTCGTGCATGGAGACAATGGTGAGGTCAATAGACAGAGAGATAGATTATTCGCGCGGCGACGCGGTAAAGGCGAGGAAGGCCGCTAATGTATAAAACCCCGGCAAGCAATCGTTTGCATATAGGTATTTTCGGCAAGAGGAACACCGGTAAATCAAGTTTGATCAACGCGGTCACCAATCAGGACATCGCGATCGTGTCTGATATAGCCGGTACCACTACCGATCCCGTGTATAAGGCAATGGAGATTTTGCCTATCGGCCCATGCATGCTTATTGATACGGCCGGTATCGATGACGATGGGTTGCTTGGCGCGGAACGGGTCAAGAGGACGCTTAAAGTCCTAAGGAAAACTGACGTAGGGGTAATCGTTGTTGCTCCCGACACAAAGATAGACAAGTTTGAAACAGACCTGGTGGATGTTTTTAACCAGAAGAAGCTTCCTTATATCTTTGTGATCAATAAATGCGAGTTAACCGGACGGTCCTCCAGGGATTATCTTATTTCCAATAAGCTCCCTTTTATAGAGGTCAGCGCAAAAACAAGGCAGGGGATAGAAGATTTAAAGAAAACGATTATGGATGTTGCTCCCGCGCACTGGTCTCCTGTCCCTTTGGTAGGCGACATCATTGAAACAGGCGATACCGTGGTATTGGTTTGTCCTATTGACAGCGCTATGCCTCAGGGCAGGTTGATCCTGCCTCAAGTGCAGGTCATGCGCGATGTCCTGGACAACAACGCAGTTGCGCTTGTAACTAAAGAGACCGAGCTTATTTCTGCTATCGAATCGTTAAAGCAGAAACCCAAAGTCGTGATCACTGATTCCCAGGTTTTTGAGGACGTCAGGGACATGCTGCCCGCGGATATTCCTTTGACGTCGTTTTCCACGGTCTTTGCCCGCCATAAAGGCGACCTCAATACCTATATTAAAGGCGTCTATGCCATTGACGAACTAAAAGACGGAGATGAGATATTGATCGCCGAGGCATGCACGCATCACGTGCAGCCGGAAGATATAGGCAGGACCAAGATCCCTACCTGGCTCTTGAATCATACACACAAGGAACTTCACTATGAGGTTACAGCTGGAGGGGATTTCCCCGAAGACCTCTCTAGGTTCAAGTTAATCATCTCCTGCGGAGGCTGTATGGTCAACAGGCGCGAGATATTGGCGCGCATCGAAAAGGCCAGGCAGCAGAACGTGCCGATAACAAACTACGGCATACTGATGGCTTATTTATCCGGCATATTGGAGCGGATAATTGAGCCGTTCAAGGCAGGGGTGGTTAAGATCGAAGACCGCCCTTCTTTGGTAAAACCATAACCTCGTTCCGCCAACACCCGGCCCTATCGGATGGGCCGGTGTGCCGCTTTTCTGCGTCAAAATCAGATTGCCTTCCCGGGAAATTCGCGGTAAAATCAAATCATGGAACTAAGAAATGATAGAGGGGTCCTTTCGTTTATCGCGGTCATCATTACTTTAGTCATCGTATTGATCCTTTTTTCAATTATGCTTAACATCTATTTTAAAAGGCCGTTAAACGATGAGACGACGAATTCCCTTTTGAAAGAGCAAAACATAGATACCTCAAGCTACAAGGCGATAGAAGATTCCACCCGCAAGAAAATCGACGATATCTCAAAACAATCCATTGATAAATTGAACCAATTGCAGCAGGAATACGAATAACTTAAGAAACATTTAAAAGGAGGATTACCGATGGAGAAGAGGAACTTTCTTACAGCGTTGTTGCTTTCGATTTTCTTGGGAACCTTGGGGATAGACAGGTTTTATATGGGGTATATCGGTTTAGGAGTGCTAAAATTGGTAACAGGCGGAGGTTGCGGCATCTGGTGGCTGATCGACGTAATCCTGATCGCTACCAAACAGCTGAAAGACGTAAACGGCAATGCACTGGAAGGAAATTAAAAGAGAAAAATGGCTTCAGGAAGAGATGGCGCGCTTAGGCGTGCGCGAATCCGATATCTTAGAGCATTTTGTAAGGTCTTCCGGCCCCGGCGGCCAGAATGTCAATAAAACCTCAACTTGCGTATATTTAAAACATCTGCCCACAGGCATAGAGGTAAAATGCCAGGGGCAGCGTTCGCAGTCAGCTAACCGCTATGCTGCCAGGGGTATTTTGCTCAGGAAGATCCATGCGGCCAGGCAGGAAAAGCTGGCGGCACAGAGACAGGCAGTAGAGAAGTTAAGGCGCGCAAAACGCAAAAGGCCCCAGTGGATGAAAACCAGGATCCTGGAAGAAAAACGCAGGCATTCGCAAAAAAAGAAGCTCAGGGCTGTTATGCGCCACGCAGAGGAGGATTAAGAATTTAATTGACAATAGCGGCTTAGTATAGTATTTTTATAAAAGATTGCTTTTTTCTCAAATTTGGCACAAAACCTGCCAGAATAATTTCCTGAATAGTGTATAATATTTATTATATCGAAACCTCCGGCTTAGGCCTCTTTGTTAAAGAATTAATAAAGACATTTAAAGTATTCTCTCCCGTAAGCAAGCCCACGAATTACACAAAAGAAACAGACTATTCCTACAAAAAGTTATCCGCGGAAGAACAAGTCGCTTTTACTCCTTACCGGGCAGTTGAGCCGCTCAAGTCCTTTTTTACCTATCCCCGAGAAAAGATCAGCGAATATTTTGAAGAAAAGACCCTTTCTGAGCAAGGGCAGAGTGTTATCTTCGGGGTAAAGAGCTGCGATATCGCCGGACATAAGATCCAGGATTTCGTGTTTTTAGAGGGAGTTGAAGTAGACTCTCTGTACCGCCTAAGAAGGGAAAACACCGTTATAATTTCGGGAGACTGTATCGGTTTTAAAGAGGTTTGCCATTGTCTTGCCTGGGATATAATGCCGCATCCTACCTGGGGGTTTGACCTTAACCTTTCGCCTTTGAACGACGGCTTTGTGGTGGAGGTAGGTTCAAAAAAAGGAGAGGCATTGATCAACAGCCATAAAGAATACTTTCATCCTGCCAAAGATACGCAGATCGCAGGACGCCGGGCTAAGCGCGAGGGCCTTATCGAAAGCTTAAAAAGGCATCTCCTGCCGCAGAACCTCGTGCGCAAGGATACGGTGCAGAAATTAGTGAGGGACGGCCATAGCCTGGACACCTGGCAACAGTTTATGCTCACCTGCGTTGAGTGCGGAGGATGTAATTTCATATGCGACACCTGCCACTGTTTTTTACTTTCAGAGAAAAAGGAAAATAAAGGAAATGCGAAGCTGAGGCTTTGGGATGCCTGTTTGTATGCCAATTACGCCAGGGTAGCCGGCGGGGCTAATCCTTTAAAGATGCGCACGCAGAGGTTAAGGTTCAGATATACAAAGAAATTCGATTTTTTCATAGATAATCTTGGGATACCCGCCTGTTGCGGCTGTGGAAGATGCATCGAAGTCTGCCCCGGCAGGATAGACATAAGAGATGTCTTAAAAGATCTGGCTAAAAAGCTTAACGTGAAATGATGAAAGATATTTATCACCCTGTAGAAGCCACTATTGAAGATATAATCTCGGAAACCCCGATGATCAAGACCTTTGTGATCAGGCCGAAAACCGGCTTTGAATTCAGGACCGGGCAGTTCATTGAGCTTACCCTTCCCGGAATAGGCGAGGCGCCTTTTACCCCGTCCTCAGACCCCAACATCAAGGAAAAGATGGATGTCACGATAATGAAGGCAGGCCGGGTGACTTCCCTGCTGCATGAAAGTTCGAAGGGTATTCAGGTCGGTATCAGAGGCCCTTACGGCAAAGGTTATCCGCTGGATAAATTCAAAGGCAAGGATGTCTTGATAGTGGGCGGGGGCGTAGGCCTGGCGCCGCTTCGTTCGCTGCTGCTGAGCCTCTTTGCAGATATTGACAGTTACAACAAGATCGTATTGCGCTATGGCGCACGCAGCCCGGCGGATATAGTTTATAAAAATCTGATCCCTGAATGGTCCAGGATAAAGAAAACCGATATCGTCACCACGGTTGACGTGGGAGGCGACGGCTGGAAGGGGAACGTGGGGTTAATAACGACCATATTAAAAGACTTGCCGGTTGATCTTAGCAAAGCGGCGGCGATAGTCTGCGGGCCTCCGGTAATGATGAAATTCGTCACTTTAAAGCTGATGGACCTGGGATTTAAGCCCAAAGATATCTATTTATCTATGGAAAAGAATATGTCCTGCGGCCTGGGTAAGTGCGGGCATTGCCGCCTGGGAAGTTTTTATATCTGCCGGGACGGCCCGGTGTTTACGTACGAGCAGTTGAAAGATACGCATGATATATGGGATTAGCAAGTTAATAGAAGGTTTTGTTCATAGTTTAAAGTTCATGGTTCATAGTAAATACCTACAACCAACCACGGACCTTGAACCTTGAACCTTGAACCTTGAACATTGAACCTTGAACATTGAACAAAGAGTGCTATGAAGCGTCTATATATTGATTTAGACAAGTGTAACAGTTGCAAAGAATGCGTTGCCTGCTGCGGTTATTTCTACCATCCGCAGAATAACGGTATCGCATCTTTACGGGAATACGCAACATTCGCGACCATCTGCCGGCATTGCGAAGAAGCGCCCTGCGTAAATTCCTGCTATCATAATGCGTTGGAGCGCGCAAAAGACGGGCACATAAAACGTTACAAGATGCTCTGCACAAGCTGTAAGTCCTGTTCAATAGCCTGCCCGTTCGGGATAATCTTTCAGGATTTTATCGGATATCTTGATTCCAGGTGTGACTATTGCGTAGGCATATCCGATAAGCTTCCTAAATGCGTGACTACCTGCCCTGAGAAGGCGGTTGAGGCAAAAGAAGTCGAGGAAAGCTTAGAGCAGAATATATATTTTGTCGGAGAGAATTTGGCGGTTCATTCGCGTAAGTGGTCGCGGGAGGATATACAGGTCAAAAAGAAATAGTTTTTGTTCGTAGTTCATAGTTCAAAGTTCATAGTAGATATTTTCCCTACGGACAATGAACATTGAACAATTAGCAATGAACAATGAACTAACATGATTAAACTATTGTTCAACTATCTGATTTTCCCGGGTTTTTTATTTAGCGCCGTGATCGGATTGATGTCCGGCTGGGTTGATAGAAAGGTTACCGCCCGCCTCCAATGGCGCGTCGGGCCCCCCTGGCATCAGAATTTTACGGACATCATAAAATTACTGGGGAAAGAAACTATTATGCCGGCAGGCGCAAGGATGGTTTTTCTCTTTGCTCCGTATCTGGGTCTGCTTAGCCTCACCTTGGTAGCGGCGATGCTGGGCACAAGCGTATTTTTATCGCAAGAGGGCTTTACCGGCGACATAATCGTAATAATTTATCTTTTAGTGATCCCCGCGATCTCTCTGATCCTGGGAGCATCATGTTCGCGTAATCCGCTCGCTTCCGTTGGGGCGTCGCGCGAGATCAAATTGGTCTTAAGCTACGAACTGCCGTTTTTGCTTTCTTTCATAGCCATTGTGATCAAATCCGCGGGGGCAATAAGGATAGGCGATATTATCGGGTACCAGGCGGCCGCCGGTTCCTCCGTATTTTCTCTTTCAGGGGCCGCGGCATTCATCGCGGCGCTTATTTGCATGCAGGCAAAGCTGGGGCTGGCACCTTTTGATGTCTCGGAAGCCGAGCAGGAGATCATGGGAGGGGTATTGATAGAATATTCCGGGCTGCCCCTGGCAGTGTTTAAATTGACAAAGGCGATGCTTCTTTATACAATGCCATTGCTGCTCATCGCTTTATTTTTCGGCAGGGATTTAAACCCGCTTTTCGTTGCTTTAAAATTTATCTCCTTGCTCGTGGCAATAATCTTGATCAAAAATACCAACCCAAGGCTGCGCATTGACCAGGCTATGAGATTCCTGTGGGGTCCGGTTACGTTGCTGGCGCTGGCTGCGGTAGTATTGGCATTAATAGGAAAGTAGTCTGTCATGGACCTTAAAACCAAGGCGTTATTAAAATCGATCTGGGTCTTTCACGTCAGCGCTGGTTCCTGCAATAACTGCGATATCGAGATACTGGATTGCCTTACTCCCAGGTTTGACCTTGAGAGGTTTGGCATACAGCTTATCGGCTCTGTCAGGCACGCCGACGCCCTTTTAATAACCGGGGCAATGAACAGGAAGTCGGTCCCGAGGATGAAAAAGATCTATGAGCAGGCGCCTAAGCCGTGCGTAGTCGTTGCCGTCGGACAGTGCGCGCTCTCCAGGCATATGTTCAGGTTCAGCTATAATGTCAAAGAGCCGCTGGATGAGATCTTGCCGGTCGATGTTTATATTCCCGGATGCCCTCCGAAGCCAGAGGCGATGATCGACGGTATAGTGAAACTTATAAAAAAAGTCAGAGGCGCAAAATGAACGTCAAAGAGAGCATAAGATCGAGGCTGGGAAAGAAGATCCTGGATTGGCAGGAAAAATCCCCGCGCAGGATTTACTTCGGCGTTAAAAAAGAAGATATTGTCGAGGCCGCAAAAATCCTTTTTAAAGACCTTGGTTTAAGGTTTTCTATCGCAAGCGGCATAGATACTCCGGCGGGGCTGGAGATCCTTTATCACTTCAGCTTCGATGAAACAGGTGAATTCTATTCAGTGCGCGTGCTTATAGAAGATAAAAAGAACCCTCAGATCGATTCCATTTCTCCGGTCTTCCCCGGAGCGGAATGGATAGAGCGCGAGATCTGGGAGATGCTCGGCATTAATTTTATCGGGCACCCTAATTTAAAACGCTTGCTCCTGGCAGAAGATTGGCCGGAAGGCAACTACCCTTTGAGAAAGAGTACGTGAGATGAGCCATAGAATTATTGTACCCATAGGCCCCTATCACCCTTTACAGGAAGAGCCGGAGTTCTTTCAGCTCTATGTAGAGGGAGAAAAGGTCGTTGACATCGATATCATTATCGGTTACAACCACCGCGGCATTGAACAGCTTGCTGAGACAAAACACTATGACCAGGTGGCATTCCTGGTCGAGCGTATCTGCGGCATTTGCTCTTCCAGCCATCCGTATGCATATGTTTTGGCGGTAGAAGATATTCTGGGCGGAGAGAAAAAGGTTGTGCCGGAAAGGGCTCTCTATATACGCACCATCATTGACGAATTACAAAGGATACACAGCCACCTGTTGTGGCTGGGGCTCGCCGGGCATTTTATCGGGTATAACACGGTCTGGATGTGGGCCTGGAAATACCGCGAGCCGGTGTTGGATATGTTCGAAATGATCACCGGCAACAGGAATAATTACGCGATGTTCAAGGTGGGCGGCGTGCGCAGGGACATCCTGGACGATGATATTCCTATATTAAAGAAAACGCTGGACGATCTGGTTCCTGCGTTGGATATGTTCCGGGGAGCGGTAATGGATGACCCGGTGATACAGGCCAGATTAAAAAAGGCGGGCACTTTAACGAAGCAGCAGGCCATCGATTGGTGCGTGGTAGGACCGACTGCCAGGGCATCCGGCGTAAATATGGACGTAAGGAGAGATGAGCCGTATGGCGCCTGTGACCGCATCAGCTGGAGCGTGATTATAGAGAAGGACGGGGATGTTTTTGCAAAGACAGTTTTGCGCATCCTGGAGATGTACGAGTCCGTGCGCATGATCAGGCAATGCCTCGATGATATGCCTAAGGGGGAGATTGACGGACTCGTCCAGGATATCCCGGCCGGAGAAGGCATCGGGAGGGTAGAGGCGCCCAGGGGAGAATGTTTTCATTATATCAGGAGCGATGGCACAAACCGCCCGGTAAGGCATAAGATCCGCGCCCCGAGTTTCATGAACGTGGCCTCAAATAAGGTAGCCTGCGTCGGGCAGACGATATCGGACGCGGCGATCACCCTTGCCGCGGTCGACCCCTGCTACTGCTGCACGGAGCGTTTAGCAGTAATAAATAAATCAGATAATAAGAAGATTATGAACGGCTGGGATCTTATTAGGCTGTCGCAGGAAAAGACAGAGAAGCTGCGAGGTGGAAAATGCAAGACTTAAAAGGGATAAAGAAAGAAGTCGCGCAGATGTCGTCGTTGTCTCTTGAAATGTGGCAGACCGCCTTCGGGGCCTTTATGGAACATGACCTGGATTTACTGTCGGAGGCTCTGGAAAAAGAAAATGAACTCAATGATATGGAAAGGCAGATAACCCAGGAGTTAGCCGAACTTTCAAGGTACTGCATCGACAGGAAAGAAAAGTCAAAGGCCATGATTTTTTCAGATATTGTGGCTGAGCTTGAATTGATAGGAGATTATTGCAAGGACATACTTGAGCGTGTGCAGATAAAGATCGAAGAGAAGCTGCTTTTTAGCGATGAGGCGGTAAAGGACTACGAAGAGTTATACCGTAAGACTGAAGCGGCATTGAAGGATGTTTCAGAGGCGCTTGATAAAGATAACGCGGAGCCCGTAAAAGGCCTGCTTACGGACCGGGAACACATAGATTCCACTATTGACACCTACCGCCTGCGCCATAATCAGAGAGTAATAGACGGGGTTTGCATTCCACTGGCTTGCAATATGTTCCTGAATATGATCGACTTTACCGCGGCGGTTTATCAGCACGCGAGAAAAATAGCCAAGGACATTTCAAAGATAAAAGAATGAATTTTATTTTTTCTTCCATATCCGTTCCTCTCGCCGGCGCTTTTTTGGTCAGGATCCTGCCCAGAAAGTTAAAGGCGGTTTCGAGCGTAATGATAGCCGGGCTTACCCTGGTCTTCGCACTTTTCGGCCTTTATTCGGTCTCAAGCCACAGGCAAATACTGCTCACGCGTTATTTTACCGAATGGTTCAGCCTTTCTTTTATGGGCGACGGCTTGAGTGTTTTCATGGCCTCGGTTGCCTCCTTTGTGGCGTTTTTGATCATGCTCTACTCCGTAGGGTATATGAAGCATTACGAAGACGCGGGGGAGTTCTTTTTTTGGACGCTTCTGTTTGTAGGCGCCATGATGGGCCTGGTATTTTCCGCCAATCTGATACTTTTGTTTTGTTTCTGGGAAATAACTTCCCTGTGCTCCTGGCGTCTGATAGGATTTTACCGCAGGGAAAAAGATATCAAAGCCGCAGACAAGGCATTCCTGGTCACTATTTTCGGCGCTTCGCTCTTGTTGGCCGGCATAGTCCTGATTTATCTGAACTTTGGCACCCTGGAATTAAGCGCCTTAAGAGGCATGACCCTGAATAATGTTATAGCCTTTCTTATCCTGGGAGGCATTATCTCTAAATCCGCGCAACTGCCGCTTTCTAGCTGGCTGCCTGACGCGGGCGTTGCGCCCACCCCTGTCACGGCCCTCTTGCACGCGGCAGTGCTGGTCAAAATCGGCGTTTTTGTATTTGCCAGGGTCTTCGGAATCACGTTTTTTACGAGCCCCGTTTTCCTTAATACAGCAATAGCCTTAAGCGTCATCTCCATAATTGTGGCGAGCGGCTCGGCCCTGGTAGAAAACAACATTAAAAGGATACTCGCTTACTCGACAGTAGCGCAGCTGGGCTATATACTCCTGGCCCTTTCTTTAAATACGGAGATATCTTTTAAAATAGCGCTTGTATATATATTGGCACATTCAATCGTCAAAGCGGGATTATTTTTATGCGCCGGCATAATAGAGCAGAAGACCGGCACCAAAGATATCCAGGAATTGGGCGGCTTGCTAAAGACTATGCCCTATACCGCGGCCGCCTATCTTTTATGCTGTTTCTCGATAATCGGTATCCCTCCTTTCTTAGGGTTTTGGCCAAAGTTCATGGTCGTATTATTATCTGTCAACTCCGGGCACATCCTTGCCGGTTCTTTGGCGGTGGTCGGCGCCCTGTTTACCTTATTTTATCTTATGCGTTTATTTAACAAGGTTTTTCTGGGATCGGCAAATATCCAGGCCCAGGAAGACAAAAAATCAGTAATGGTCTGGGTTGTTGTGGCCCTGGGGGTTTTGTCTTTGGTTTTGGGCTCGGTATTCTGGATCCCGATCAATTTCATATCAGGTTTGATAAAATGATGCAGTCTTGCCTTTTTTTATTAATTTTTGTCCCCGCACTGGCAGGCATTATCTGTCTTTTTATCAGGTCCCAGGTGCTGAGAAAAAACCTGATTACCGCAGTTTTATTGGCGACTCTGGTTTTTTCGGTCCTCTTCTTCATTGATCCTCCCGAAGACCTGACATTCGGATTTTTGGGATATTTCAGCCTGATTTTAAGTTTAAATAATCTCGCCAAGGTCATATTGATCTTTGCCAACCTTTTTGGATTGTTGATCAGCGTATATTCGCGGGATTATACCCGGGTGAAAGCAAGCCGGACATATTTTTCTTATCTGGCCTGGCTGGTAGCTTCGGTAAACCTGGTCTGTCTCTCCGGGGATTTTCTTACGTTCGTCTTCTCCTGGGGTGCTACATTGACCCTGCTTTACGCGCTTTTAAATATTGGTTCCGGAGAAAGCGCGAATAAGGCCCTGACAATCGTGGGGTTCGGGGACTTTTCGCTGATCCTGGGCGTCTCTTTATATGTTTATTCAACAGGCACCGCAGTTATGCCCGTAGGCGCCATGATCGCCCTGGAGAACCCGTTGCGCTGGCTTTCTTTTATCTTGATGCTCATAGCGGCTTTTGCCAAGGCAGGGTGCGGTCCGTTGCATACCTGGATCCCCACGGCAAGCACAAGCGCTCCTTTGCCGGTGATGGCGATATTGCCCGCTTCCCTGGATAAGCTGCTGGGCATATATTTGTTGTCCAGGATCTGTGTGGATTTCTTTGTGTTAAACAATGCGGCTCTGTGCATTTTGCTCTTATGCGGCGCTTTAACGATCATGTTTGCGGTAATGATGGCCCTGATCCAGCACGACTTGAGAAAGCTGCTATCGTATCACGCGATCAGCCAGGTAGGTTATATGGTCTTAGGTTTCGGCACCGGCGTGCCTCTGGGGGTGGCCGCGGGATTATTCCACATGATAAATCACGCGCTGTATAAAAGCGGGCTTTTCCTGACCGGAGGTTCTGTGGGAGAAAAAAAGAATACCTTTGAATTGGAAAACCTGGGGGCGCTGGCAGTGTTTATGCCCGTGACTTTCGCCACGGGATTGATATTTGCCTTATCCATATCAGGCGTGCCTCCTTTTAATGGTTTTGCCTCCAAGTGGATGCTTTATCAGGGGTTGATAGGCGGTTTTTCCGCCAATACCAGCGTGGCGATGAAATCGATGTATATATTTTCGCTTCTTGCGGCCATGTTCGGAAGCGTGTTGACCCTGGCCAGTTTTATAAAATTCATCCACGCGATTTTCCTGGGGGAAGATAAGCAGCCGCGCAGGGAAAAGATAAGCGAGGTATCGCTTAGCATGAAAATCCCCGTATTGGTATTGGCGGCCTTGTGCGTTTTGCTGGGGGTATTCCCGCATTTGTTCCTCAGGAGCTTTATCGAGCCTTATTTATCCGAGGGCATCGGATTTCCGGGAGCGTGGAATAGCCTGTTTGCTTTCTTGTGGCTTGCCGCAGGCCTCTTGCTGGGGGCCGCTTTTTATAAGAGCGGTAAAGTAAAGAGGCTTCGCCAGGATGGTTTATTCATCGGAGGGGAGCAGCCGGATTTCGGGCCCAACTTCCCGGCTACAGAATTCTACAGAAGCATTGAAGAGGGGCCTTTACTCAAGAGGGTTTATCAGGTATTGAAGTCAGAGGCGCTGGACCTGTATAACTGCCTCGGTTCCGTATTAAAAATATCCGCATTTTTATTGTTTATTTTTGTGGATAGGTTTATGGATATGATCATCAGATCGGCGGGTTTACTGGTCCTGGGCTTAAGCTATCTTTTCAGAAAGCTCCACACCGGGGTCCTGGATTTCTATTTAGCCTGGAGCCTTATCGGGCTGCTGGTATTATTTTTTATATTAATGGTGCGTTAGTCCCGCTTTCGCGGAAAAATGTAAAGAATATAGCTTGAGCGGGATATCACTAAATGGCATATCAGACATATGATGGACTAGCAGGTATGCCTTCGGGTGTTCAACATGATTGAATTACACGTAATATTGGTCCTGATGATTATCGGAGCAGTCGTGGCGATGGAAATAAAGGACCTGCTTTCCAGCGTCATTGCCTTGGGCGCCGTAGGCATAGGCCTGAGCTTGGAATTCCTGCTTCTGCGCGCCCCTGACCTTGCCATTACACAGTTGGTGGTTGAAATACTGGCCTTGATCATCCTGATCAAGGCTACTTTAGGCGCCAAGATGCCTCATGAGGGCGCAAAGCAAAGGTTGGGTTACCTGGCGACAGCGGTATTGTTCTGCGGTTTATTCCTCTGGTTTACCCGGGAGGCCTTGAAATATGTGCCGCTTTTCGGAGAACCTGTAATGAAGATGGGTTCTCAGTATATCCAGGAAGCGCTCACCAAGACAAGCGCGACAAATATAGTTGCCGCTATCATACTGGATTTTCGCGGCTATGATACGCTGGGCGAAGCGACGATATTATTTACCTCGGTAATCGGGGTATTGGCAGTCTTAAGGATGCAAAAGGAAAAGAAATGAAAGTCACAAGCGGGATGTCGATAATCGTAAAACGCATCACAAAGATCACCGTCAGCCTTATATTCTTATACGGTGTTTATATCGTCCTTCACGGACATCTTACTCCGGGCGGGGGATTTGCCGGAGGAGTGATCATCGCGTTGTCTTTCATCCATCTGGTCCTGGCGTTCGGGAAAGAGGCGGCTTTTAAGAGGATGAACAGCTCAATAGCGTCGGTAACCGAATCCCTGGGCGGGTTATTTTTCCTTGGCCTTGCGCTCCTGGGGCTGGCCGCCGGCAAGCAGTTTTTCCTGAATATACTGCCTAAAGGAAGACCGTTCGACCTTTTCAGTTCGGGGATAATAGTCCTGTGCAATATGGCTATATCCTTAAAGGTTGGCGCAGGGTTATTCGCGATATTCATCGCGCTTGCGATATTAAGGATTCCGTTAGATCCCGGGGAAAGCAAGAAAGGAAAGGATCAGTAAGTAAAGGCCATGGCTATTTATATTGAATGCATACTGCTTTTTTCTATCGGGCTTTATTGCCTCCTGGTTAAGAAGAATTTAATAAAGAAGATAGTCGGTTTAGGCATTATGGAGTATGCCATCAACCTGTTCTTTATCCTTTTGGGCTACCGTGCCGGCGGAGAGGCCCCTATATTTGACAAGGGCAGGGAGATAGTGGAATTCGTTGACCCCCTGCCTCAGGCGCTTATTTTGACATCAATAGTCATCGGCCTGGGAATTACCGCGCTGATGGTTGCGATCGTAGTGCGTTTGTATGAAAAATATAAGACATTTGACATAGAAGAGATACGCAAGTTAAAAGGATGAAATAATGCTGCCCGTATTCGTGATCATACCGCTTGCCTGCGCGTTCCTTATCCCGCTGGTATCAAAGTTACGCCCCTGGCTGGCAGGCGCCCTGGCTAATTTAGGCGCGTGCCTGCTATTGTTTTTTTCCTTAAGAAGCATATTCTGGCTTAAGACGGGGATGAGGATTTACTACGTAGGCGGCTGGAAACCCCCATTCGGTATATGCATGGTATTAGACGGCCTGACGGTATTGATGCTTCTCGTAGTCAATATTATCGGATGCCTCGCCTTGGTGTATTCGCTGGATTATATTAAGAAGAAATACACATCACCCGTGCTTTATTATACTTTATTCAGTCTCTTGCTCGCCGGATTAAACGGCGTAGTAATAAGCGGAGACTTGTTCAACCTGTTTGTTTTTCTTGAGATTACTTCTATCGCCAGTTACGCCCTGGTTGCCTTTGGAGTAGAGGCAGAGGAGCTTGAAGCGTCATTCAAATATCTTGTGCTGGGGACTGTCGCGTCTGCCCTGGTATTGTTGAGTATCGGCATGTTATTGGGGAATGTCTCTACGCTTAATATGGCGGATATCAGCCGCTCCATAAACACAGCCGCTTCAGGCGGGCTTATTCTTTTTTGCCTGGCTTTATTCATTGCCGGATTCGGCCTTAAGGCCGGGCTTGTCCCTTTCCACGCCTGGCTACCCGACGCCCACCCCGCAGCACCGGCGCCGATGTCCGCGATGCTTTCCGGGGTTGTGATAAAAACCATCGGGGTCTATGCGCTGCTGCGCGTTATATTTAACATCGTAGGTTTCAATGCCGCGTTGTCCTCCATACTTACATGGCTGGGGATAATTTCCATGAGCGTTGGCGTCCTCTTGGCTATCGGCCAGTGGGATTTCAAAAGGCTGCTGGCATTTCATTCGGTAAGCCAGATCGGGTATGTGGTATTCGGCATAGGCCTGGGAACGCCATTGGGTATAATCGGAGGGCTGTTCCATCTCTTTAACCATTCATTGTTTAAGTCCCTGCTTTTCTTAAATGCCGGCAGCGTGGAATTCGCAACCGGTATGCGCAGGCTGGATAAACTAGGTAATCTCTCTCAAAGCATGCCTGTGACCGGCAATACCTCTCTTATCGCCTCTTTATCTATCGCCGGTATCCCTCCGCTATGCGGGTTCTGGAGCAAGCTGATCATTATCATAGCGGCATTTGAGGCAAATAATATAGTAGGGGCAGTAACTTGCCTGTTGGTCAGTATTATTACGCTGGCCTCTTTCTTAAAGGTGCAGAAATACGCTTTTATCCGTAAGACCGAAGAGACATTATCAGGAGTGAAGGAAGCGCCTTTTTCAATGAAGTTTTCCATGGCGATCCTTGCCCTGTTATGCGTTATTTCCGGTGTATACTTTTTTTCTTTTATTGATTTAATAATCAGGCCGGCAGCTGAGGTATTGTTAGAAGGCACGAACTACGCCAGGTTAATTTTAGGAGTTTAAAGTAAGATGCGCTCAAGGGCCATAACATTTATTATCTCACTGGCATTGTGGCTGCTTTTGTCTTTTAGCCTTGATTGGCAGCATCTTTTGGTCGGAGCGCTGGTGGCGTCTGTCGTCGCTCTTTTGATGGGCGATATGTTTACCGAGCAGGCGCATAAATGGTTCACTCCCAGGCGCTATGTATGGTTTTTTATATATATATTCGTTTTCGTATGGGAATGTATTAAATCTAATATAGATGTTGCCTGGAGGGTCCTGAACCCCAAGTTGCCTATAAACCCCGGTATTGTCAAGGTTAAGACTGTCTTAAAGACAGAGACAGGTTTGACTTTCCTGGCTAACTTTATTACCCTGACGCCAGGGACCTTGTCCGTAGATATTGACAAAGAGGAAGGATGCATATACATCCACTGGATAGACGTAAAAACCCAGGACATCGAAGGCGCGTCAAAGATCATAGTAGCTAAGTTTGAAAGGATCCTAAAAGAGGTGTTCGAATGAAGTTTCTGCGCTGGTTCTTCGGTTTTATATTCTTATCGGCACTGATCATATTCATTTTCACGTATTTGAAGGTGGGGGAGCAGGCAAAATTAATGCTTTTCCTCCTGATCTGCTTTTTACTTTCGCTTTTCAGGGTATTAAAAGGCCCGACCCCGGCAGACAGGTCAGTCGCGACGGATATATTCGGCATATTAGTGATCGGTTTCTGCGCGATCCTGGCGGTCTATACGGGCAAGGACTGGTATATGGATATAGCTATTGCCTGGGCCCTGCAGAGCTTTATCGGGGTGCTTGCCTTAGCCAAATTCCTTGAGGGGAGAGGTTTCGATGAATGACGCGTTATCTATCCTGTTTATCATCATTGGCATAGCTTTTGATCTGTTCGGTTCAATTGGATTGGTGCGTATGCCCGATATCTATAACCGGCTGCAGACTTCTACAAAATGCGTAACACTGGGTACGTGCAGTATCCTTTTCGGAGTTTTTGTGAAATTCGGCTTTACCGCCGCAGGCGTAAAGGCGTTGCTGTGCATCATTTTTCTCTTGCTTACTGCTCCCGTTGCTGCGCATGCGTTGGCGCGCGGGGCGCACGCCAACGGGATCAAGCTATGGGAAAATTCTGTCTGTGATAAATATAAAGAAGATAAAGAAAAAGAGAAATGAAATATCCTAAATTAAGGGAGCTGAAAGAAGCGATAAAGGCCTTGATCAAAGGCCCGTATACTACAAGTTACCCCTTTAAGCCGCATGAGCCATACGAGAGATTCAGGGGGAGGCCGTATTTCCATGAAGAGGACTGCGTCGGTTGCACGGCCTGCGCCCAGGTCTGCCCGCCTAAGGCCATAGATTATGAGGATACTGTTATAAATAAATGCGCGGTAAGGAGGCTTACCGTTCATTGGGACATTTGCATATTCTGCGGCCAGTGCGAGGCCAACTGCATAACCTCAAAAGGCATAATCCTTTCGAATGAATTCGATTTCGCTACTACCGAAAACAGAAAAGACCTTAAGCAAGAAATAGATAAAGAGCTCGTCGTATGTTCCGGCTGCGGGGAGTCGGTAGCGCCTCTTGACCAGTACCTGTGGGTGGCTCAAAAATTAGGCCCGCTTGTATTTTCAAATGCCTCGTTGATACCGGTTTATTTAAGGGTACTGGATTTAGCATTAAAGGACAGGGATGGCGTGGGGAACGGGAAGGAATTCTTGCGTTCAGACCGCTTCAAAGTCCTTTGTCCTTCCTGCCGCAGGGAAGCAGTGCTTAAATCCTGAAGTTAAGAAATAAGCTTAAATTGATTTTATTTGATTTTTGACAAATAAGTATTAAAATTAATAACAATCAAGCAAAGAGGGAGGTGAACAACAATGAGGATGTTTGGTTTTTTAGTTTTAGCTTTGACAATCGGTATATGTCTATTCGGCTGCGGTAAAAAGCAGCAGGCCCTGGAAGAATTACAGGAGCCTATGTCGATAGAGGCATTGAGCACTGTACCCACGCAGGGGCAGGCCGTTCAAACGGAAGTCAAGATGCCGGAAACCAAGCCGCAGGCGCCTGTTGAAACGGCAATAGAGGCCAAGCCTGCAGCACAGATGCCTGCAGCGGAAATTTCCAAGCCCTCAGCCCAGGATATCCAAAAGGCGTTGAAAAATGCCGGGGTTTACAACGGGCAAGTCGACGGTAAAATCGGGCCGATGACCAAAAAGGCCATTGAGGAATTCCAGAAGGCAAACGGTCTTAAGGTCGACGGAAAGGTCGGGCCTAAAACATGGGAGCTTTTAAGCAAGCACCTTGATGCTCCGGCAGCCCCGGCAGGTTCGACCGGTGGCAGATAGGCTGTCTTGAAAAGGACAGGATTTTGTTATATACTTTAATTAGCCGATAAAGGTAAACCCGGGGAAACCCGGGGGCGCAAAGCCACGGCCTAAGATGATCGCTCGCGTGTATCGCAAGTTTCCGAGTGTGCGGATAAAGCGATAGCGGTAGTGAGGGTCATTATGGCGGTCGGGTTGCCGAAGGCGGTGATGAAGTTGAAGAAGCTTCAGCACCTTTATCGGCTCTTTTAAAGTCCCAACGTAAATGTTGGGATTTTTTTGTTTTAAGTGGTATAATGAATGGGCCCGCCATTGAACTAATGACGGGCCTATTTGCAATAATTATGCCAGGGCAAATCAATTTTCCGAAAAACTTTCTCTGGGGAGCAGCTACCTCCGCTTATCAGGTCGAAGGCAACAATAGCAATTGCGACTGGTGGGCGTGGGAAAAAGCCAGTGGTAAAGAAATCTCAGGCCCCGCCTGCAGGCATTACGAACTGTATAAAGAAGACTTTGATTTAGCCAAGTCCTTAAGCCATAATTCCCACCGTTTATCCATAGAATGGAGCCGCATTGAACCCGAAGAAGGAAAATTCTCAGAAACCGAGCTTAAACACTATATTGACGTGGTTTCTTCTCTCAAGGCCAGAGGGATAGAGCCTATTGTCACGCTGCATCATTTTACCAACCCTTTGTGGTTCGCCGGGCGCGGCGGCTGGCTGGCTGCTGGATCGCGCGAATATTTCCTGCGTTATGCTGATTATGTAGTCAAGGCATTGTCGGGGATGGTAAACTATTGGGTTACCATAAATGAGCCCCTGGTCTATGCCTATCACGCCTACTACTTGGGTGCCTGGCCTCCGCAGGAGAGATCATTTTTTAAAATGAGAAAAGTATCCGGAAATTTCGCCTCTGCGCACATAGGCGCGTACAGGCGTATACACGAAATATACAAAAGGCAAAATCTGCCCCGCCCCTTTGTGAGTATCGCCCATAATTTACAGGCATTTGAACCCTGCGGTTACTCATTAAAGAATAGATTAGCTGCTTTTATGCGCGACAGGATGTATAATTTTAATTTAATCGAGCGGTTAAGCCGCCTGAAGACACTGGATTATATAGGCGTGAATTATTACACGCGCAGTCTGGTGGATTTAAACGGTTGGTCACCGAGTAATTTCGTCATGGATACATGCAGCAAAGGACACAGTAAGCTTAAGAAAACCTCCATGGGGTGGGACATCTATCCCCAGGGCCTGTATAACCTGCTTTTAAGGCTCAGAAGATTTAAGCTGCCCGTTTTAATCCTTGAAAACGGTATTGCTACCTTAAATGACGAGGAAAGATGGGATTTTATACGTGAGCATTTAAAGAAGGTCCATTCCGCTATCTCTTCAGGGGCCAATGTAATAGGTTATATTTACTGGTCTTTAATGGATAATTTCGAATGGGATAAGGGTTTTAGCCCGCGTTTCGGGCTTCTGGAGATGGATTATAATACTTCAAGGCGCGTAATCAGGGATAGCGCAAGATTATTCGCCCAGGTTTGCAAAACCGGCGCGATAGAATAAATGGAAATCATAAACAAAGATCTGGTCCTTGAGGAAATACCCCTCTTTTCCGGGCTGAGCCCGCAGGAGCGCGATTTAGTAAAAGAAAAGGCGGGCATCGCCGATTTTAAAAAAGGCGCGGTTATCTATGAAGAAGGTTCTCCCGCGGATTCATTCTACTGCATTATCCTGGGCAGGGTGCAGATATTCACCCGCGACAGGTCAGGCAAAGAAACGGTGTTCGAATACCTCCACCGCGGGAAATATTTCGGCATTATCTCTCTTCTGACAGGAGAGGCGCATTCCGTAAGCAGCCGAGCATTAAATGATTGCACTCTGCTGGTAATCAAGAAAGAAGATTTTGACCTTATCTTGAAAAGGATACCGCAGCTTGCGATCGACCTGAGCCAGACCCTTTCCCGCAGGCTGAAAAACAAAGATATCCACCAGAAGACCGTATTCGAAAGTACCGTCATTTCGGTGTTCAGCTCCTATCAGCAGGCGGGAAAGACGATTTACGCCCTTAATCTGGCTTTATCCTTGAAGCGCGAAACGCATAAGCCCGTGATCATACTGGATATTTGCCTGAAGGACAGGACGCACAGCCTTCCGGAGAAATTGGATATTGAAAGCGGCTATAAAGTCCTGGACCTTTCATCTATAAATACGGGATACGCAGCAGTAAAGGATTTTGTCGTCAGAGACAGGTTCGGCATCGACGTTGCCTTTTTTAACTATGATCCCGACGATGAATCATGCTCAAGAAGGCTTATCGGCATTTTTACATTGCTGGTCAATGATTATAACTATATAATCCTGGACCTGCCTTTTTCCATGGACCAGTTTGTCTTCAGCGTCCTGAACCAGTCGGATTTTATCCATATCCTGACCAGCCCGGAAACAGTGGACCTAAAACGGACCCATAATCTGGTCTTTAGGCTTAAGGATGAGTATAATTTCCAGGCAGCGAAGATAAAAGTCATCATTAACGAGTACAAATTCTCAAAACTGAAATACCAGGAGCAGATGGAGATACTGGGGCATGCGATATTCGCGACCCTCCCCAGGATAGAATTTAAGGCGCACGACAGGCTGATCCTGGAAGAGCCGGATTTAGAATATTCCAAGGCAATAAAGAGGATATCGCGGCAGACCGGGGAAACCCTCGTCGGGCTGGCCTTAGGCGTGGGGGTTGCCTACGGGTTCTGCCATATCGGCGTCTTGAGAGTGATCGAAGAGGAAAAGATCCCCGTTGACGTCATCTCCGGGGCAAGCATAGGCGCGGTGATCGCCGGGCTCTGGGCTACGGGAAGGAAGTCGGATGAGATACTCAGGATCACCCAGGAATTCAGGGAACCTAAGAATATTTGGGGATTGATAGATCTGACCCTGCCTTTCGGAGGCTTCTTAAAAGGGAACAAGCTGTATAATTTCCTGAAGAGGCACTTTGCAAACATGACTTTCTATGACGTAAAGTTGCCGCTTAAGATCGTGGCCTCCGACGTGAAGCGGAAAGAACCGATAATACTGGAAAAAGGCAGGCTGGTGGACGCGATCATGGCAAGCTGCGCGATGCCGGGAGTATTCATGCCCTTTAAATTCAAGGAAGATATCCTTTTTGACGGAGGAGTGATACATCCCTTGCCTACCGAGCCTTTGTTTATGATGGGCGTCAAAAAGATCATCGCGGTCAACGTAACGCCTTCGAGGTCGGATATACTTAAAGAACGGGAAAGCCTGAAAGAGCAGTTTATCGCGGCAGGGGGAGATATAAGGCAGAGGCGCTGGTTTGACCTGAGCCGGTATTTAAGGGAGAGGTTTAAGATGAACATTCTTGATGCGATATTCAGCAGTATAGAGTTTATGCAGTCTGAGCTGGCGCAGAAAGAGGCACAGCTGGCGGATATCGTATTACACCCGGACACCCGGGGAATGCATTGGATGGAACTGAGCCGCGCCAAAGAATTCGCCCGAAGAGGAGAGGAAGAGGCGCGCGGACAATTAAAGAGAATATGGGAGGTTGTCAATGAGTGAAAGGGGAGGGAAGAACGAGATGAATTTAAAATTACTGCTCGGATTTATATTACTGGCTTTGCATTTTTCCGGTTGCGCCACGATGAAAGAAGGGGCCAAAGGGATATTGGGTATTTCCACGAAGCAGATAGAGGATGCAAGGGATAAGGCGGCATCGAAGAGTTTCAAAATGGATCTTAAGACCTGCGAAGACAAGGTTGTTAAGGCCCTTGAGCGCGGCAATGCCTACATATACGCCAAAGACCCGGAAAAGAAATTAATAGCGGTTTATATTTCTTACACCGATACCACTCCCGTAGGGATATTTTTTAAAGTGATCGACGCGGAAAATACACAGGTAGAGGTTTCTTCTCCCAGCACTTACGGGAAAGAAATAATAGCGAAAAAGGTATTTTCTGCTTTGGAAAAACCTTTAACCGAAGAAGGGGATGAAACCATGCCGGAAGGGCAGTTAGAGGATTTCGGCCAGGAATCGGTTCAACCGGAGGAGGAAGGATAGTATAATGAGTAGAGATAACTTAAGTATAGATAACCTGATCGGCGAGTGCCACCTGATCGCCAAGGAAAAAGGCTGGTGGGATAACGAGCGCAATGACGCGGAACTCATAGCCCTTATGCATTCGGAACTATCAGAGGCGCTTGAGGCCATGAGAAATCACGGCACCAAAGAGAATGTCGCTGAGGAATTGGCAGATTGTTGCATACGTATCTTTGATTATTGCGGCGCGCGCGGCATTGACCTTAAAGAGGCGTTAGCCAAGAAGATAGAATTCAATAAAACACGGCCCTACCGCCATGGAAAGAAATTTTAACTCTTTGGCAAGTAAAGTTGGTTTAGAAGGTTTTACCCTTCTTGAAGTCTTGTTTGTGGTCATCGTGATCGCTATCCTTGCTGCGATAGTCATCCCCAGGCTGCTCCTTACGCAAAACACGGCAAAACAGAATGCCTGCGACGCGAATGTCTCCAATATCAATAAGCAGATTGAATTGTACTATTTTAATGCGGGCAGCTGGCCGACCTATGATTTGCATGAGCTGCTTCCACCTACCAGTTACGATTATTTCCCGGACGGCCTTCCCAGCTGTCCGGTTACGCCGTCCAGCCGCTATTCCTGCGATCTTTATTCAAATGAGCACCGTGTTGTAGATTTTACCCTTGAGGACGGAAGGCATGTACATTTTGTTTCATCTCCGGGAGGATAAAGGACCCTATGGACAAAAAAAGCTTTACCCTTCTTGAAGTCTTGTTTGTAGTCATCGTGATAGCTATCCTGGCGGCGATAGTCATACCCAGGTTAGTCCTCACGCAAAAGATGGCGAAGGAAAAAGCCTGTGATGCCAACGTCGCCAATATCAATAAACAGGTAGAGCTGTATTATTTTAACACTGGTAGCTGGCCTGATCCCGAGTTGTTGAATATGAAACCACCGACCACTTACCAGTATTTTCCCGATGGCGTGCCAGATTGCCCAGTCACGCCCCAGCAATATAATTTGGACGACCCTTTACAACCGGAAGACGGAATTATTTACAACCATCGCGTTAGAGACTCGGTAGACTCAGACGGGGATCATGACCATTTCGCGTCAGAATATTAGTTTCTCATTTTCTTATGTATAATGGAAGCGAATAGTAAAAATTCAACATTAGAGCACCTTAGGTTTCACTTAACGGGGAAAGTGGTAATCTTAGGCATCGGTAATACCTTGCGCAGAGACGATGGAAGGCATGTGCATTTTATGTCATCTCCCGGAAGGTAATCATAAAAACCATTCGGACTCTATGGACAAAAAAAGCTTTACTCTTTTAGAAGTCTTGTTTGTGGTCATCGTGATCGCTATCCTTGCTGCGATAGTCATACCGAGGCTTATTTTAACTCAAAGGACTGCACAAGAAAATGCCTGTGATACCAATATCGCCTATATAAACAGGCAAATAGAGCTATATTATTTTAATACCGGTTCCTGGCCGAGCTTCGACCTGGGAGAGATGCTACCTCCAATTTCATATGATTATTTTCCCGAAGGTCTTCCTAGTTGTCCTGTGACTCCCACCAGTCCATACTCATGCGATCCTAATGATGAATTTCAACACCACATTATGGATATCCCTAATGGGGGTGGGCATCTCCACTTTAATATGCGCTAATAGAATTAGTTTTACAATTATATGTCTAAAACCTAAAGATGAAATTAACGCAAGACAGTTCACTATTATTCCATCTTAAACTTCACCTGAGCGGAAAGGTAGTAATCTTGGGCATCGGTAATACCCTGCGCAGAGACGACGGCATAGGTTCGTTGTTGGCTCAAAGGATCCAGTCAAAGGTGCCTTATCTTGTGTATGATGCCGCTTCCAGCCCGGAAAATTATTTAGGCAAGATCATAAAGGACAAACCGGACAATATTATCATTATTGACGCCGTTGATTTAGGCGCCAAGCCGGGAGATTTTACTCTGCTTGAGGTAGATGATGTTAAGACCACCAATCTTTTTGCGACGCATAATGCCTCTATCTCATTGACAATTAACTACTTGAAAAACAATTTGAAGGCGGATATAATTATTTTGGTTATTCAACCGAAATCAATTGCCTTCGGCGAGGGCCTGAGCCGGGAATTGGAAGAAACATTAAATACTTTAGGGGAATGGTTCTGTGAATCGGGCAAAGAAAAGGGATAACTGGGGTTCCCGTTTAGGGATAATCATGGCTGTGGCGGGTTCCGCCATCGGCTTAGGTAATTTCCTGCGTTTCCCTGCCAAGGCAGCCGCAAACGGCGGCGGGGCCTTTATGATCCCTTACTTTGTTTCCCTTTTTCTCCTCGGTATCCCGCTCATGTGGATAGAATGGACCCTGGGCCGTTACGGAGGCGGGTTTGAGCACGGCACCGCGCCAGGGATTTTCCACAGCCTCTGGCAGAAAAACCGCTTTATCAAATACTTTGGCATCATAGGGATATTCGGCCCCCTGGTGATCTTTATTTACTATACTTACATTGAATCCTGGACCTTGGCCTACAGTTTTTTTGCGGTTACCGGAAAATACAGCCAGCTCGCGGACCAGTCCGCGATGAAAAGTTTCTTAAGCGGCTTCCAGGGGCTGGAAAAAAACCAGTATTTTTCAGGGCTTTCCACGGCATATACGTTCTTTTTGATCACTTTTTTCCTGAATATCACTGTCATATATTACGGCATCAAAGGAGGGATTGAGCGGCTTTGTAAGCTGGCAATGCCGCTTTTATTCATCTTTGGGTTAATATTGATGATAAGGGTATTCACGCTGGGAACTCCGGATATGTCAAGGCCCGATTGGAATATTTCCAACGGCTTCGGGTTCCTTTGGAATCCGGACTTTTCCGCGTTAAAATCAGCCAGGGTCTGGCTTGAGGCAGCGGGGCAGATATTTTTCACTTTGAGCGTAGGTATAGGGGTAATTCTTACATACGCCAGTTATCTATCCAAAGGCGATGATGTGGTGCTTTCAGGATTGACGGCAGCCAGTACGAATGAAGTGGCTGAAGTTATACTTGGGGCCAGTATAATTATTCCTGCGGCATTTGTTTTCTTTGGCCCGGCTGATATCCGGTCCATAGCATCTTCCGGAGTATTTAACCTGGGATTTGTGACCATGCCCCTGGTTTTAAACAAACTGCCGCTGGCGGCGATTATGGGATTCCTCTGGTTTTTCCTTTTGTTCCTGGCGGGCGTTACCTCGTCGGTGTCGCTTGCCCAGCCTGCCGTGGCATTCTTGGAGGACGAATTTGACATTAACCGTAAAAAAGCGGTAACAATATTCGGTGTAGCGACTTTCATACTCTGTCAGCCGGCGATATTCTTCCTGGGAAGGGGTGTTGTGGATGAGCTGGATTTCTGGGGAGGGACTTTTTTTCTGGTGTTATTTGCGACAATAGAGACCATACTCTTTGCCTGGGTTTTCGGCATGGAAAAGGCCTGGGACGAGATACATAAGGGCGCGGATATGCGTGTCCCGGTTATTTATAAATTTATCATTAAATACATTACACCCCTGTTTTTATTCTTCATTCTGGGGATGTGGTTCTGGCAGGAGTGGCTTCAGAAGATATTCATGCAGAATGTCGCGCAATCCGACAGGCCTTTTGTGCTGGGGACAAGGATAGGGATGCTATCCGTCTTTCTTGTCCTGGCCATACTCGTAAAAATCGCATGGCGCAGGAAAGTGGCGCAAGAAGAGAGGATAAGATGAAGGCGCAGGGATGGCTATTCTTGCTTTTCTCCTGGGGCATGATCGTATTTTAACCGCTTTTTGTTTTACGAAGGTGTTTTCAAAGAAACAGATCAAATGAGCTTTTCTTGGAAATGATTTTTAGCCTCTGGAAGGCCGGGTGGCGCAAAATCGAAAGGAAGGGTTTTGTGAAGAATACATTGCTTAGTTTACTGATCACCCCTTTTTTACTCCTGTTCATTTCAGGATGTGTCCCTTTGATCGTCGGAGGCACGCTCGGGGCGGCCGGAGGTTATGTGATCAGCAAAGATACGGTGCAGGGTGATACGGATGTGCCTTACGACTCGCTTTGGAACGCCGCTTTAGAGATATGCGGCAGGCAGGGGACAGTGAAGAAGGAAGATTACAAGAGAGGCAGTATTGAGGCAATTTCCACGGATTCAAGCCTGATATGGATAAAGTTCATCAGGATGACCCAAACCGCCACGAGGATAAGGGTTTCCAGCCGCAGGTTCCATCTCCCTAACCTGAATTTGGCCCAGGAGTTATTTACCAAGATAATCGACCAGGCAAAATGATAAATTATGGCTTTTTGCCTCTCTATAATTTGTTTGCTATTTTCTTCTTTTATGGTAAAATTTGAAAACTAGGAAAACTAGGGACAGTTGCCTGTTTTTGAAGGGACTGTTCCTGATAAGATATAGCCGAGGTAGCTCAGTGGTAGAGCGCGGCCCTGAAAAGGCCGGCGTGGGGGGTCCGATTCCCTCCCTCGGCATAAATGAGCGCATAACTTACGGAGCCCCGCAGGGGCGACGTAAGTTATCTGCGCGAATTTATCCAGGTTCTCTAATTGTATGGATTAAATGAGCGCATAAGTTACGGAGAATGAATATGCGAACACGACGTAACTTATCTGCGCGAATTTATCCAGGTCTTCTAACTGTATGGATAAATACGCAGACAGCTTACGGGATTCAGCCTCCAGCCCCCATTGATTTTCATCGGGCGTTGTGGTATCCTGAGATGAATTATTTGAAAACCTCTTTAAAAAGTTTAAAATGCTCAGGAAAGCCATACTTTTACTTCTGATTTTCTCCGCCGTATTTTTTACCCACCTCAAGAGCAGGGTCACAAACTTTACCGATTCGCGCTGGACTATTCATCAGGCGATGAGCTTGATCAAGGAAGGAAAATTGACGCTTGATCAATACGCCGGGCTGGTTGCGCCTGACGACTACAGGGTCTATAGAAAAGACGGGCATGTGTTATCGATTTATCCTGCCGGCACCACTTTATTGATCCTGCCGATAGTCTTTATCTCAGATAAGGCACTTAAGTTTTGCTGTCATTTTGATTTATACGATTATTTAAAAAACAATGCGCCTACCACTGAAAGCATAGTGCCTTTGCTGGAAAAATTGATCTCTTCAGCTATAGTAGCCCTGACAGCTGTATTCATTTTCCTGATTTCAAGGCTGTTCCTTTCTGTCCCGAAATCATTATTATTGGCATTTATTTTTTCTTTCTGCACTTCGGCCTGGTCTACTGCCAGCCGTTCTCTATGGCAGCACGGGCCTATCATGCTGATGCTGGCGGGAGCGATTTTTTATCTGTTACGATATGGTCCGAAGGGTCTGCTGGTAGCTTATCCGGCATTGCTGTTTTCCTGCCTCATCAGGCCCACGAGTATTATATTCCTGTTCGGGCTTTTTCTCTATACCGCCTTCACTTACCGAAAACGCCTGCCTAAAGGATTTTTACTGCTTGCCGTTATGTTTATCCCGCTGGTGAGGCTTTTGATAGACAAAGATTTTTCATACAGTTACGGGAATTTCTTCGACCCGAAGGTAATCTTTTCCCAGTTTTTTTCCCTGAAATATCTCGGGGTATTGGTCAGTTATCTGATCAGCCCCAACAGGGGGCTTTTGGTCTTTAGCCCTATATTGTTGTTTTCATTTTATGGCGTATTTATTAAGCTGAAAATGAAGGATTTCCATGCCATTGATTGGCTGTTGCTCGGGATAATCTTGGCACATTTTTTTGTTACCTTGGCGTTTGATTACGGGTACTGGGGAGGGCATTCTTTTGGCCCGCGGTATTTTACCGATATCATCCCGTGTTTAATCTATTTTTTGATACCTGCCTTAAACAGATTATCGGCCTTGCGCGGCTGGAAAAGAGTTCTTTTCTCTTCCTCATTCGTTTTCCTCATGATGTTCAGCTTCTTCGTGCATTTCCGCGGCGCCAATATAGATGGAACGTGGCTGTGGAATATTTACCCGGTGGACATACATTCTAGCCTTTCCCGTGCCTGGGACTGGCAAGATATGCAGTTTTTAAGGTAAATCTGCGCCCTCCCATCAATTGCCGCTTTATGCAGGTCATAAAAAAACCCCGCATCTGTATTTCAAGATGCGGGGTGATTTTTTTATGGTTTCTCTAGCTTAGGCTTTTTTGACGTTTGTCGCCTGTTCGCCTTTCGGCCCCTGGCTGACTTCGAATTCAACTTCGTCGCCTTCGTTTAATGTCTTGTAGCCTTCGCCTGTTATTGCGCTGTAATGCACAAAAACATCCTTACCGTCTTCACGCGTGATGAAGCCGTAACCCTTTTGGTTCGAAAACCATTTCACTTTACCTTTTGCCATCTGTTACTTACCGCTCCTTTCTAACAAAAAAACCGTAAAGCCCACTAGTTAACTATCCGCTTTACGGTTCACGTTTCTAATGTCTCTACTCCTGTTAAATGCATGATTATTATCATTTAGCTTAACATACATTGCCGTTTTGTCAAGACATTTTTTATGAGGGTTGATGTTGACTGTTATAAGAAAATTGGTATAATTGATTGAATTGTCCATGTGCCGATGTGGCTCAATGGTAGAGCAAGGCTTTCGTAAAGCCTGGGTTGGTGGTTCGATTCCACTCATCGGCTCCATTTTAAAATCCCGGATAATCCTGATAAATTCCCGTGGCTAAATTTCGAGAAGTACTCAAAAACCGCAACTTTTCCCTTTTGTTCCTGGGGCAGATCATCTCGCAGCTGGGGGACAGGCTCGGCCTCATGGCGCTCCTGAGCTTTGCCTATCAAAAAAGGGAATACGGTTCACCCATGGAGATCTTTAAGATCCTCCTTTTCACTATAATCCCGGTATTCTTGATCGGGCCGGTTGCGGGCGTTTACGTTGACAGGTGGGACAGGCGCCGGACCATGTTTATATGTGACCTCTTAAGGGCCATCCTGGTCTGTATCGTGCCGTTTTTCCTCTTTTACCACAAAAACCTGGCTGTTGCCTATTTCTTGATATTCCTTATATTCTGCCTCGGACGTTTCTTCATTCCCGCAAAGATGTCCATAATACCGGACCTTGTGGCCAAGAAGGACCTGGTTATAGCTAATTCCCTGGTTAATATCACCGGTATGATAGCGGCAATAATGGGTTTCGGCATAAGCGGCGTGCTGGTAGAAAAGGTTGGGGCGGAAAAGGGGTTTTACCTGGATGGGTTAAGTTTTTTTATCTCGGCCGTGCTCATATTTTCCATCTCTAAAGATTCCCTGCGCCAGCTGAACCTTACCAGGGTCGGCAAAGAAATAGTGGAGGTCATTAAAAAATCCGTTGCGCGGGAGATAAGGGACGGAATAGTATACTTTATTAAGCAAAAAGGCATAGGGTTTACCGCAGGCGTACTCTTTGCGCTTTCAGCGGCGATGGGAGTGATTTCCATAGTGCTTATCGCCTTTGTTCAGAATACGTTAGGTTCCGCGACAAAAGACTTAGGGCTCCTGCTTATGTTCCTGGGCGCGGGGTTATTTTCCGGGACGCTCGTCTATGGGCGTTTCGGCCACCGCCTGAACCAATACAAGACTATTTTTGCTGCATTATTCTCGACAGGTGTTATAATTGTTGTGTTTGCCTCAACCCTGGGCCGTTATCCCAGCTTTGCCCTTGCGGCCATTCTTTCTTTTGCGCTGGGTTTCCTGTTTTCCCCCGTTATGATCGCAGCTAATACCATTATCCATAGAGTAAGCGATAATGCCATGATGGGGAAGATCTTCAGTTCCCTGGAGATAGTCATGCATCTGGGATTTCTTTTATTCATGTTTATAAGCGGCTTGTTGGCGGAAAGATTTCCGCAAGGCCATATATTGACGGTCACAGGTGTTTTAGTCAGTTTATTGGGGGTAATTACTTTCGTATTTCAGCGTAAGATCTCATGGTTAGACTAGAGGAACATAAACAGCTTACCGAAGACAAGGAAATAGAAATTTTACCCGCTCCGGGGAAGGTCTATATTCCTTTAAGCCAGCACCTGGGGAAGATCTGCAGCCCCATCGTGAAAATCAATGATACTGTAGCCTTGGGGCAGAAGATCGCGTCGGTAGAGGCGCACGTGTCCAGCCCCGTACACGCATCCGTATCCGGAAAGGTGGCTTCTGTCCAGGATTGGCCGCATCCGGTGCTGGGCAGCTGCAAGGCGATAGTAATTGAAAATAACGGGCAAGACAGCCCGCGGGCTCATGGGCCGGTAAGGACGCTGGAAGAAATAGAAAAGTTATCCGCCGAACAAATACGTTCAATTGTCCTCGAAGCAGGCATTGTGGGCATGGGCGGCGCCAGTTTTCCTTCCCACATCAAGCTTAGCCCGCCGAAACCGGTAGATACGTTGATAATAAACGCGGCGGAATGCGAGCCCTATTTGACCGCAGATTACAGGTTGATGGTAGAAAAGACCGACGAGATCCTTAGAGGCATAAGTATCGTATCAAAGTGCCTGTCAGTGGGTAACGTTTTTATAGCTATTGAGGATAATAAACCGGAGGCGATAAAGCAGTTCAAGGCGCATAGCTTAAAGCCCGCAGTTAAAGTCTTAAAAAGCCAGTACCCTCAAGGAGGGGAGAAGCAGCTTATAAAAAATATCCTCGGCAGAGAGGTCCCCTCGGGAAAGCTGCCTTTTGATATCGGGGTCGTGGTGCATAACGTGGCTACTATCTTTGCTATCTATGAGGCGGTTTACCTGAATAAACCGCTTTACGAACGCGCGGTGACCGTAACCGGAAGCTGCCTGAGCAGCCCGAAAAATCTTCTGGTCCGTATCGGTACTCCCATAAATGAACTTATTGCCGCCTGCGGCCCCTTAAAGAAACGGCCCGCTAAAGTCATTACCGGAGGCCCGATGATGGGCATCGCGCAGTATAGCGATGAAGTACCCGTCATTAAATCTACCAATGGCATAGTCTTATTGGATGAGAAAGAGGCGAAGGCGCAAGAAGAAGAATTTTGTATACGCTGCGCCGCCTGCGTCAGGGCCTGTCCCGCAGGGCTCATGCCGTGTCTTATAAATCTAGCTTCAGAAAAAGAATTATGGACAGAAGCAAAGGCATACAGGGCAATTGATTGCATAGAATGCGGCCTCTGCAATTACGTATGCCCGGCAAAAAGGAGGCTCACGCAATCCATTAAAAGGGCTAAACTGGAGATAAGCAAATGAAAGAGATGGTCCGTTACGGCCTGACCCTTGCCTTGATCTGTGTGGCTGCTTCGGCTTCGCTTGCAGGCATGAATTCCCTGACTAAGCCAAAGATCATCGCGCAGGCGCAGGCAGAGGAAATGGCAGCTTTAAAAGAGGTTTTGCCTCAAGCAGAGGAGTTTGAGCCTGTAAAGTCAGGGCAAGAGACGGCGTATTATAAGGCGTTCGGCCGGCAAAAGGAATTCATCGGCGTGGTTTTTAAGGCGTCTGGCAAAGGTTACTCAAGCACTATCGATACGGTCGTCGGTATGTTGAAAGACGGCACGATCAATGCCATTAAGGTATTAAGCCAGAACGAAACACCGGGATTAGGCGCGAATGTGGCCGAGCCGGGTTTTACCGGCAGGTTCAGCAATCAAAATTTATCGGGAATAAACGGTATCCAGGCGATTACCGGCGCTACGATATCTTCAAAGGCCGTGATCAATTCCGTCAAATCGAGGGCGGAAGAAATCCAGGGATTGATAAAAGATGGAAGATAGGCTTATAGTATCATCATCGCCGCACCTGCATAAGGGAGAGTCTGTATCCAGGATCATGTGGATGGTCGTATTAAGCCTGATACCCGCAGGTATCGCGGGGGTTTTTATCTTCGGCTTAAGCGCCTTATGGGTGATCCTCCTGGCGGTGTTTTCCGCGGTAGCGGCAGAATGGTCGATGGGGCGCCTGACAAAAAGCAAAACTTCAGTTTTGGATGGCAGCGCAGTGATCACAGGGCTGCTGCTTGCTTATAATCTTCCGCCTCACGTCCCGTTCTGGCTGCCGGTCTTAGGTTCGATTTTTTCTATCGGTATAGGCAAGATGATCTTTGGGGGTTTAGGCCAGAATATTTTTAACCCGGCGCTTGTGGGCAGGGTGTTCCTTATGGCCTCGTGGCCTAAATATATGACCGCTTTTACCCAGCCGCTGAATTACGACGCCGTCACCCGCGCGACACCCTTAGCCTTGTTAAAAGAAGGCAAGTTGATGGAGTATTTTTCATATTGGGACCTTTTCTTAGGCAAAAGAGGCGGCTGCATAGGAGAGGTGTGCGTCCTGGCGCTTCTTCTTGGGGCGGCATTTCTTTTTTTAAGAGGATATATCTCATGGCATATACCGGTAACTTACGTTGCGGTTACGGGTTTGTTCGTCTATATATTCGGCGGTAAAGGATTGTTTACCGGAGACTGGCTTTTTCATATCTTATCGGGAGGGCTGATCCTGGGCGCGTTCTTTATGGCCACAGACTATGTGACTTCGCCTCTTACGTATAGGGGGCAGATCATTTTTGGAGCGGGTTGCGGCCTGCTTACGGCCATCATCAGGCTCTGGGGAGGTTATCCCGAAGGCGTCTCCTACGCGATACTGATGATGAACGCGGCGACGCCGATCATCGACAGATTTACGAAAAACCGGATATACGGAATAAAGGCATGAAGAAATTAATCAGCGAATTCTTAAAAGGCATCATTAAAGAGAACCCCACTTTTGTCCTGGCGCTTGGATTGTGTCCGACCCTGGCGGTTTCGGTTTCTGTGACTAACGCCATAGGAATGGGGGCGGCAGCGACCTTTGTGCTTTTGGGGTCTAATGTGATTATATCTTTGATAAAGGCGTATGTCCCCGACAGGATAAGAATACCCTGCTACATCGTCGTTATAGCGACTTTTGTTACTATCGCCGAAATGAGTATGAAGGCCTACGCGCCTGCGTTGAACCGTGCCTTAGGGATATATGTCCCCTTGATCGTAGTGAACTGCATAGTATTGGGGCGCGCAGAGGCGTTTGCCAGCAGGAACAAGGTGTTGAGTTCCGTATTTGACGGCTTAGGCATGGGGGCCGGCTTTACCCTCGCCCTGGTCTTGATTTCCGCGATAAGGGAGTTTTTTGGTTCCGGTAAAATATTAGAGCACGCCTTGTTTAAGGGCTTTGAACCGGCATTCGTCCTGGGGATGCCGTCTGGAGCGCTTTTAGTCATCGGGTTATTGCTTGGTTTCTTTAATTTCTTGAAGAGCAGAAAGGCTTGAATTTATGGATACTGCGCAGTTTCTCGCCATATTCATATCCGCGGTATTTGTTAATAACGTAATACTTTCCAGGTTCCTCGGTCTATGTTCGTTTGTGGCTATTTCCAAGCAGACAAAGCCGGCATTAGCGATGAGCCTGGCGGTCATGTTCGTCATTATCATGTC
>Ga0265297_10001846_pt1 | contig 46550 bp, 49 predicted proteins | sample Munlanlwell13791_FD_192502 | JGI IMG/M metagenome (GOLD analysis project Ga0265297, IMG submission 192502) | Leachate microbial communities from a municipal landfill in Southern Ontario, Canada - Leachate well 137-91 | ecosystem: Engineered > Solid waste > Landfill > Unclassified | place...
CCAAGTGGCTCTACGACTTCATAGGCGACAGGCAGGAGACCACCTCGACCTTTGCAGGAGGAGGCGGCTCTTTCGCCACCAACGGTTTCGATCCCGCCCAGAACTCCATGAACGTCGGCGCGAAGCTGACCCTTGCCTCTCACAACAACTGGAGCCTTGAGACAAACTACGACTTCGAATACAAGGAGGACTTCACCGCCCATACGGGTTGGGCGGATATAAAGTATAAGTTCTGAGCTAGAAAATCACCGAGGAATAGCATCTCTAGAACCCAAAATTCCTTGATATGAAAGGGTATTAGGGTTATAATACCGCGGTATATATAAGAGATACTTTCCCGTAGTGACGCGGCAAACAGCCGCCATAAATTTCCCTCTTATTCCAAGATTTGATTTAGGCAGCCCACCGTAAAAAATGGAGGAAGAAGATGATTCTCAGAAAAAGCGATAAGAGCTGGTTTCTTATTGTTTTCTTCGCAACGGTCTTACCGTTCCAACAGCCCCTTTTCGCCGCCCAGCAATCAGTCAGTTCCAGCACAAATCTCGATAATATTAACGGCACTATTAACGGCGCGGAGATTTCCGGCAATAATTCCCTCACTCTTACAATACCCAATACTTACGGGATCAACACTAATTATGCCACCAACGGTTATTTAAACGCCATTGACACGAGCACGGCCCCTTATACAGGCACTGACCTTACGGTCACGTTCAATGGTTCAAGCAGTGTTTATGGCGACGTCGGTTCGAGCGGCGTGCCCGTCACTGTTATAAACGCCGGAGCGGCCGGATCTACCGTGACGTTCAATTATTTCGATTCCGGCGGCGTAGAGTATGGTAATGTCTACGCTACCAGCTTGAACTTGACAGGCGGCGGTACTGTCGTTATCGGAGGCGGCGCGGAGCTTTGCGGTAACGCCTACAACACAAGCGGTACGGCGAACCGGGGAACTCTTACCTTTGACGGCTGGAACTACTCGAGCAGCGGGAACATAGGGACCGCCGGCGCCCCCCTCTCCGCAATCAACCTTAAGGGGCCGTTAGGGGGCGGCACCACCTTGCAGGGCACTGTCTACGCCCAAAATATCAACATAACGACTAATGGCAATAATTGGTTCAATGGCGATGTTACCAGCAATATAAACTTTACCTCAGGTTTGAGCGGGAGTAATAGCGGCGGCGCTCTTTTTGGCAGCGGCGCAAGCCTCATCGGCAACGTTACCAGCACCACGGCAGACGGAGGTATGTTTTCCCTCAGAAGCGGTACCCAGTCCGTTAGCGGGACTGTGGGCTCGGCCCTGCTGCCCCTCCATGAGGTCAATGGCGGCCAAAACGGCGCAGACAGCAGTTTCCTTGGTGCCGTATACAGTTCTATACTGGGTGTATCCGGGACCGGTACGGTAACGCTTAATGCGGATTCCACTGTCGGGACTACTACGGTTACGAACGGCGGCGCCCTTCAGCTCCAGAACGGCATCACAGTGACAGGAAGCACGTCCTTGACATTGAATGGTACCGGGATCTCTTCCGGAGGGGCGTTGCGGAATATAAGCGGTAACAACGCCTGGAGCGGGGACATAACCCTAGGTACCGCTTCTTCACGGATCAATTCAGATTCCGGCACTTTAACATTAAGCGGAGGGACCATTTCAGGGGCCGGGAAGAACCTGGTCGTCGGCGGTGCAGGCGGCACTTTGATCGGCGATGTGATCGGGACCACTACCGGCACTCTCACGTACGACGGATCTGGCACGCTTACCTTAACCGGCGCCAATACCTACAGCGGCGGCACGGCCCTTAATAGCGGTACGGTAATATTGGGCAACGATACTGCCCTCGGCACGGGAAGCCTGAGCGTTGCCGGCTCAGGCGCGATCCAGTCGAATAACGATCTACGCACCATAGCCAATAATATTAGCTTGGGCACCAATAACCTTACGGTATCAGGCGACGACGACCTTACCTTAACCGGCATCATAAGCAGCACATACGGTTACGGGGCCCTGATAAAGACCGGCGCAGGGACCTTGACCTTAAGCGGCGCGAATACTTATACGGGAGGAGCGGATATCAGGGAGGGGACTTTACAGATCGGCGCCGGGGGGATCCTGAGTGGAGGCAATCTCTCCAGTTTTGTCGGATCCGGGGCGTCGCTGGACTTGAACGGGCAAACCATATCGACGGCAAGTGAGGTATTGGGGATCGCAGGCGCCGGCGTAAATAATGGCGGCGCATTGCGCAGTGATACCGGTTCCGGGACCTGGAGGGGACATAACATTTATCTTACCGGTGATGCAAGGATCAATAACAATTCCGGCAGCGGCGATCTTACGATCGGTTCCGCCGGCACCCTGCAGCAATTGCAGCTCCAGACGTGCGGTTTAACCGTTGGCGGAGCGGGCGATACGATCATTAACGATATCATTACGAGCACAAACAACACCAGTACCCTGGCATATGACGGCACAGGCACTCTTACGCTTAGCGGCGCTAACACTTACACCGGCGCCACTGTGGTTAACTCCGGAACGCTAAAAGCCGGAAAAGGTATCGAGGGCGGTACCGACGGAGCTTTTGGTAACAGCTCGGCCGTGACCTTAAACAACACCGACGGCGGCGGCCTGGATCTCGATATCTACACCGTCAATATCGGTTCCCTCAACGGCGTTTCGACCAGTACCGTCAAACTCGGCACGGATACCCTCACGACAGGCTCGCTCGGCACCGCCGACACTTATGCGGGCGTGATCTCCGGAACGGGCAATTTGGTCGTGCGCGAGGCCGGCACAGGCAGCTTGACTCTTACGGGAGCCAATACTTACACCGGACAGACTTTGGTGAATAACGGGAAATTGATCGTCAGGAACGCCAACGCACTCGGCAACGGCTCGGCTGTCACGGTTGATAACGGCGCTACGCTTGACATTGGCACCACCGGTGTCATTATCAATAACACTTATACCCAGAATGCCGGTTCAACCCTTGCCTTGACCATATCAGGGCCGTCATCATCCGGTAAGATAACCTCAGACCACGCCGCAGCCATATCCCCGGCGAGCAATGTCAATATTACGGTAAGCGGATATATTCCGGCCAACACTACATTTACGATAGTACAGGCTGCTGCAGGCGCCGGCGTTAATGTTCCCGGTACGATCACTTCAAATAGCCCCGTGCTTACTTTTTCAGGATCAGAGACAGGCGGCGACCTGGTCCTTACCGCGTTAAGGACCCATTCCTACAATACTATAGCTTCCGGCAATGCCGGCGCAGCCGGCGCGTCGCTTGAGCAAGCGGGCGCCTCCGGCGCCTCCGGCGATATGCTTAACGTATTATACCAACTCGACGACATGCCTGATGCCCAAAGCATAAACAACGCCCTGCAGACCGTTACGCCCGTCGTTGACAGCGGCATAACCAATATCAGCAATACCTCTATAATACAGTTCATAGGCACCGCTACCCAGAGGCTGGAGGGCCTCTTCGCCCGGGCGCGCCAGAGAGAAGAGACCGGCGTCTCTACCGGAAGCAAAGGGTCAAGCGGCCTCGAGGCCTGGGGCAGGGGATTCGGGGAAGCCGCCCACCAGGGTCCGCGCGGAACAAGTAACGGCTATTCTGCCGTCATCTGGGGCACGGCCTTAGGAGCCGATATTCCGGCCTTTAACGACAAGGTCCGTTTCGGCGCCAGCGGCGGTTATGCCCAAAGCGATGTCAACTCCAAGGATAATTCCGGCGCGACGGATATCGACAGCTATCAATCGGCCTTCTACGGCGGCTACATGGATGCAAACAACCCCTTCTACATAAACGGCGCTTTCTCGTTTGCTTATAACACATACAAGGGCAAGAGAAATATTGATGTAGGCGCGATTAGAAGGATAGCCAGCTCCAGCTACAAGGGACAACAGTATTCAGTCTTATTCGACGGCGGATATACTCTTAAGACCAAGCAGATCAACATAACGCCTATCGCCTCACTTCAATACCTGCGCCTGCATCTCCAGAGCTACACCGAAACAGGCGCCGATGCCCTGAACCTAAGCGTCAGGAGCCAGAACTACGACATGCTCCAGTCAGGTCTCGGCGCAAAACTGGACCGTTCCTTTGATACCAACTGCGGCATCTTGACCCCTGAGGTCCATGCAAGGTGGCTCTACGACTTTATTGCCGATAAGCAGGAGACGACCTCATCCTTTGCAGGCGGCGGCGGATCGTTTGCCACCCAGGGGTTCACTCCCGCACGTAATGCGTTAAACGTCGGAGGACGTCTTGCCTTGGTCACCAAAGGCAACTGGAGTTTTGATGCCAACTATGACTTCGAATACAAGCAGGATTTCACCTCCCATACGGGATGGGCGGATATAAAGTATAAGTTCTGATCCCTTTTAGTTTAGCGGGAAAAAAATTTGGACCACATAACCATTCTCGGCATGCTCGCCGCCACATGCACCACGATCGCGCTCTTTCCCCAGGTCATTAAGATCCACAAGACCGGGCATACGCGCGACCTTTCATTGCCGATGTGGATAATATTCTCCACCGGCATATTGCTCTGGCTAATCTACGGCATTATAATCCGCAACCTCCCGATAATCTGCGCGAACGCCATAACGCTTTTATCGTGCGCGTATATCCTGATAATGATGGTCAAAAACAGGGGGAAGCCATGAAACGCTTCGCGTTCTATATCATCTTCCTTTACGGCGCCATATTGGTCATCCTGACGCAGCCGGTCATGCTCGCGTCTTTCGCTTCGGGTTCCGACGGGTTCGACTGGAAAGAGATATCTAAGATATTCGAGGCGTGGAGGTATTGGGCGCTATTCGTGATAATGCTGTTGTGCGAGGCGGCCCTCCTCGGGATATCCGTGAAAGCGGAGAGTAAGAGGCCCGTTACGAGGAAACCCGTACTCTTCTCGGTCATCGCCTCGTCATTCCTCGCGTCTTTCCTTATATTGGGCATCGTTGCCGCCATTTCCGAGACGATAAATAAAGAACCCGACCTGATAGCCGGTGTCATAGCATTTATGAGTTTCCCCGAGATAAAGGAAGCTTTCTTTAAGGGGAATGCCTTAGGAGTCGGCGCCGCCGGATTCATTATCGTATGGCTTATATGGGCGCGTGTATTCTACGGGTGGAGCAGGAGACTCGAACCGAAGACATTCATCGGAAAGCAATGCAAGGCGCTTTTCGCGGGCAGCGTCCTCGAATTGCTCGTCGCCGTGCCGACACATATCCTCGCGAGGAGCAGGGATTACTGCTGCGCGGGGTTCTCTACATTTGTAGGCATCGCGCTCGGGATATCGGTAATGCTGCTTTCGTTCGGGCCGGGCGTCTTCTTCCTGTACGCGGACAGGTGGAGGAAACTGCACCCAAGCCGCACGGGAAAATAGATGGATGAAAAGGCCTTTGAGAATTTAGTCGTTGAGGCCGTCGAGGGTCTTCCGGACGAGTTCAAGAAGAAACTCGAGAACATAGATATCGTGATAGAGGACGGCAAACCCGGCCGACTGCTCGGGCTTTACCAGGGCGTGCCGCTGTCGCAGAGGACGCATTATTACGGAAACGTCCTGCCCGACAAGATAACCATATTCAGGAACAACATAGAGAGCGCGTGCCGCACCGACGACGAGATAAAGGAAGCCGTCAGGCGCACGGTCATACACGAGATAGCCCATTACTTCGGGTTGTCGGACGACCACATGAAGGATTCCGGTACATATTAGGAGGCGGTGTGAAAAAAATATCCATAAAACGGGGATTAAGCGTTATAATCATGTTGGCAGGCCTTTTAATGCCCGCATATTGCGCGGCGCTTGATAACGTTATCAGGGAAGACGTCGGATATTACGCGGACCAAAAGAGCGCCGAAGGCGCGGTAACCTCGATAGACGGCGACGGCGGCGTCTTCACGATAAAACCATTCGATGCCTCTCAGACGAACAGCGACGAGCTGATATTCCGCGTCATGCCCGATACGCAGGTATATAAGGCGGGCAAGAACATCGATTCGTCGGATATACAGGTAGGCGATGTCGTCGCGGTGGAATACCTCGATGACAAGGCGGGGCTCAAAGCGGTCACGGTAGACGTCCAATAGGAGCGGAGGGCTGGAAAGACCTGTTGAAATACATAGAAAGATATATAAGCTGATATAATATGAAAAGAAGGATAGAAGAAGAGACAGTACTTTTTATAAGCGTTATCAAGTGGGTATTCCTCGCCACCGTGATAGGGGTAATAGTGGGGTTCTCCACCACGTTATTCCTGAAGGCCCTGAAATGGTGTACCACGCTCGGGGGCAATTCCCCTAATTATTTCCTGATGCTGCCGGTCGCCCTTTTTGTCAGCGTACTCCTGATAAAATACCTCGCGCCGGACGCCAAAGGCCACGGGACGGAAAAGGTCATAGAGGCGATCCACAAGCGCGCCGGCAGGATAAAACTGATGGTAGTCCCGGTAAAATTGGCCGCGACGCTCGTTACGCTTGCCGCGGGCGGCTCTGTGGGGAAGGAGGGCCCATGCGCGCAGATAGGCGGCGGGCTGGCGTCGGGTTTCGCGGACTTTTTCAAGTTCGGGGATAACGACCGCAGGAAGCTTGTCATATGCGGCATCAGCGCGGGTTTTGCGTCCGTCTTCGGCACACCGATAGCCGGGGCGATATTCGGGGTGGAGGTCCTGTTCGTCGGCAGCCTCCTTTACGACGTGCTCCTGCCGTCTTTCATCGCCGGAGTGGTAAGTTTCCAGGTGTCTTCCGCGTTCGGGATAACGTATTTCTACCATACGATAAATTTCGTCCCGGTATTCTCCGAGATATTCTTCCTTAAAGTGATACTTGCCGGTATGTTCTTCGGGATATGCTCGGCGCTACTCATAGAAGTGCTGAACCTGTCCGAGAAGATAGCGGGCCGCATCAGGGTCTGGGAGCCGCTGAAAGGCATCATCGGAGGCGCGCTGCTGGTGGGGCTTACCCTTATCTTCTCGAAGGACTACCTTGGCCTCGGGCTCGATACCGTGGAAGGGGCCCTGACAGGGGCCAAGATAATCTGGTACGCATTCATATTGAAGATAATATTTACAAGCATAACCCTGAGTTTCGGAGGGAGTGGGGGTATTGTGACGCCGATCTTTTTTATAGGGTCCGCGGCAGGGGTCCTGTTCGGGACCATGCTGGGCCTTGATACGTCCACGTTCGCCGCCATAGGGCTCGTCAGCCTTCTCGCAGGGGCGGCAAATACGCCGATATCGGCCAGTATAATGTCGGTAGAGCTTTTCGGGCCGAAGATTGCGCCGTATGCCACAGTGGCATGCGTGGTGAGTTTCCTTATGACCGGGCACAGGAGCGTATATCCCTCCCAGGTCCTGGCCATAAAGAAATCTTCATCGCTCTCGGTGGACATGGAGCAGGACATGGAAGATGTTGTCGTGAACATCGAACCGAGGGAAAAGAGCCTGACAAAATTCCTGCTGCAGGCCATAAGAAAGGTTTCTAAAAAATGAAAATAACCCGTACAGTGCTGCTCGCGGCCGCGATAGTCGCCGTTTTTTGTGTTACCGCCGGCGCATCGATGCAGAACAGGGACAGCGAACTTTGCAATGCCGCGATGACAGGCGACATCAAAAAGACGGAAATATACCTGAGGCGCGGGGCTTTCGTGAACGCGAAGAACTGCGACGGCAAGACGCCGTTGATGCTTGCGCTGGAGAACGACCACCAGTATGTGGCCGAGATGCTGTTGAAGGAAGGCGCAAACCCGAATTTCGCGGACCCGGGCGGGACCACTCCGCTTATGATCGCGGCGAAGAAGGGCCTCGTGGATACAGTAAAACTGCTTTTATCCAAAGGCGCGAACCCAAATACCCAGCAGAGCAACATCAAGTCCGTCAATGCCAGCGAGAACAAGACCCCGATAATGTTCGCCGCGGAAGGCGGCAACCCGGATATAGTCAAGATGCTCATAGCGAAAGGCGCGAACGTGAACAAGAAGGCCCGTGATGGCAAGACAGCGCTGGCGATCGCGGAAGAGAAGGATTTTTCGGATATAGTTAGTATCCTTAAAAAAGCCGGCGCAAAATAAAAGGAGGGTCGTAATGAACAGGATGAAAGCACCGATAATCTTTTTGGCCGCGGCGGTATTATGCGGTTTCCTTGCGGCGGACGCGTATTGCGCCGGCAAGGACGACCCGCTGTCGGTGATATTGACCCTGCAGGGCAAGGTGAACGCATCTTTTGCAAAAATGGACGCCGAGGTCGCGGCGGCGGCCAAGGAATTAGCCAAGACCGGCATAAACGGCGCGGAGGCCAGGAAGATAATACGAAAGCTCGCGAAATCCAGCCGCTACTGCATCGACTGTTCGACGGTCGACATGAAAGGCAATATGGTCATCGTCGAGCCGGAGGAGTACAAGAAATACGAGGGAAAGAACATAATAGACCAGGACCAGGTAGGGCTGCTTCGCAAGACAAAGCGTCCGGTCCTCGGGGACGTCTTCATGGCTGTCGAGGGCTTCTATGCCACGGCGCTTGAGCATCCGGTGTTTTCCGAAAAGGGCGAAATGATCGGATCGATCAGCCTGCTCTTCAAGCCGGAATATTTCTTCAGGTCGGTGGTCGAGGCCGAAGTGAAAGGGCTTCCGGTCCACGTATGGGTGATGCAGAAGGACGGCAGGGACATCTACGACGATGACCCGAAACAGATAGGAAAGAACATACTCGAAGATCCCATGTACAAACCGTTCCCCACCGTGGTAAATTTCGCGAAAAAGATCGCCTCTGACCAGACGGGTTCGGGCTCGTATGATTTTTACGACATAGGCACGAAGGAAGTGGTAAAGAAGGATGCGGTCTGGACGACGGTCGGCCTCTACGGCGCGCAATGGCGGCTAGTGGTCACGAAGAAAGAAGCGCTCCCGTCTGGCAGCGGGGAACAAGACGCCTCGATCAAGAGCGCGACACAGGCGGCGGCAAGCATGCTGCAGGGGATATACGACAAGCACAGGAAGGGCGAGTACACCATCGAGCAGGCAAAGAAGCTCGGCGCCGACCTTCTCAGGCAGCTGCGTTACGGCGACGACGGCAAGGGGTATTTCTGGGCCGACACGGTTGACGGCCTGAACATAGTGCACGCGATAGACACCGGCATCGAGGGCAAGAACCGATATGACGCGAACATAAACGGCGTCTATTATATCCGCGAATTGATCGCGAACGGGAAGAAGCCGGGCGGCGGATACACGGTTTACTGGTTCCACAAGCCGGGCGGGAAAGAGCCGGCGAAGAAGAGGGCTTACAGCCTGCTCTTCAAGCCGTTCGGGTGGGTTATAGGCACAGGCTATTATCTGGAGTGAAAAAAGTTTTTATGGTAAAATCCTGATATGACATTCAAAGAGCTGATGGAAGAGGTTAGGGCGGTCGATTTCGACACCGTAAGGGTCGATAGCTATTACTATTTCGAGGCCGTTGTGTTGAGGGACAAGATCCCGCTGCTGAAAGAGAAGCTCGGAAAGGTCTTCGGCGAACCGGTGTGCCCTTCGAAGAAGAAACTCGGCGCCGATATCCAGCAGGCGATAGAGGATTTCGGCGGCATACGCGACGACCAGGTGCTGTATTTCCTCAAGGACAAGGAGTTCTCTTACTTCGCGATGCTGTGGCCGTGGACCGACGAATACCACATAACCTTAAAAGTAGGGAGAAAATGAGGATACTGCCGTTGCTTCTCGCGATGGCTGTATTATCCTGCGCGCCGTCCTGCCATGCCGAAGGCATAGGCACGCTGATGCAGGTCGGCAGCAGCATGGACGATGCGGAGAGGACGCTCGCGAAAGAGACCGCGCAATATGAAAAGGTCAAGGCCGGTTTCGACGGCGGCGAGATAAAGAAGGGGCTTGCCAGGGATGCGGTCATAAAGAAATACGGGCCGCCGCAGGTCGCGTTCAAGGATTCGCTGACGAAAAGGGACAAGTGGGTCTACAAGCCCGGCTCGTCGAATTACTTCGAAGGCGAGAAGATCTATATCTTTTTTGACGGCCAGGGCCTTATCGACGAGACGCAGCTGATAAAAAAGTGAGGCACCCATGATACTCGACAAACTGGTCAATGCGGAAAGGTATTACAACCTGCATGCCGGTTTCAAGAACGCGTTCGAGTTCCTGTCCAGGCATGATATTGCCGACCTCCCCGACGCGAAATACGAGATAGACGGCAAGCGCATATACGCTACGGTGTTCGAAGGCCAGGGGAAAGGCCGCAAGGCCTCGAAGCTCGAAGCCCACAACAAATACATAGACATACATTACGCGATCTCGGGTTTCGACGAGATCGGATGGAACCCCGTCCAGGAATGCGCCGTGAAAGACGGCGGATATGACGGGAAAAAAGATTTTCAGCTTTACTCCGACGTCCCGAAGATATGGATACCGCACGCCCCGGGGACGTTCATCGTATTCTTCCCGGAAGATGCCCATGCCCCCATAACCATAGCGAAAGACCTGCATAAGGTCGTGGTAAAGGTAGCGGTCAAGTGGTAAAGGCCTTTGCCGCGCTTCTGGTGATAGCTTCCGCCTGTTTTCCCGCCTGCGACGTTTTCGGAGATCTCGAGGAAGGGCTTACCGCTAAAAAGACGCTCCGCCCTGACGGGACCGTGCAGAAAGTCGAGGTGACGGACCGCAGCGGCAGGAAGATATACGAGGCGTTCTACGGCCCCGACGGGAAACTCGCCCTGAACCCGGTGGACAACTGGGCCGCGAAGAAATGGGTATACGACGGCGCGAACCTCGTTAAAGAAAAAGTATACGGCGACGACGGCCGCGTCAAGGAAACGAAGGAATTCAACCATTCGGGCGACCTGATCGGGAAAAAATATTTCGGAGGCGAAGATAATATCGATGAGTACGAAGAATACGGAACCCAGATCTTCCCGTACGGCACGGTCGAAATGTATGAATAAAGCGGCCGTTTCGCTCGCAGCCGCTTTGCTTACGGCGATAGCCGTCGTATCGAACGTATCCGCCGCCGGGATTAAGACCGTGAGCGGGCAGCTGGTCGACATCGACTGGGCCGGCTCCAAGATAGTCGTCAGCTGGCTCAGCCAGGACGACAACACGTTCCATGATGTCGCGATAAACGTTCCGGACAACGCTAAGCTCAGGCGGGGCGCGGATGAGATAAACTTCTCGGAGCTTGAGACGCCTTCCGACGTCACGGTAAAATATTCCGAAGACGCCGACGGGAACGCGGAACTCATAACCCTCAGCGTGACGAATCCATATTAAACGGAGATAGAGTGCGTAAATACTTTTTCGCGGCGGTTGCGGCCGTAATATCCATGACGATAATAACGGGCTGTATGCAGGCCGGCTCGAGGGAAGCCAAGAAGATCATCGAAAAGGACTCCGGCAAGACCATCGAGATGAAGGTCGGAAGCAGCATACTCGTGGACCTTCCCGGCAACCCGACTACCGGTTATATGTGGGAAGTATCGTCGATGGACCGCTCGGTCCTGCAGAAGATCGGAGACCATAAGTTCTCCGTGAATTCGAACGTCATCGGCGCGCCCGGAAAAGTATCGATGCGATTCAGGGTGATCGCGCCGGGCAGGACGCAGCTGGTCCTCGCCTACCGCAGGCCGTGGGAAAAGAACATCGCCCCGGTAAAGACCTTTTCCGTGGACGTCATCGCGACGAAATAATATGCCTGCGCCCGTACTGACCGTTACGCTGAATCCTGCGGTAGACAAGACCGTCGACGGCCCGCGCGTCAAACTGAGCGCCGGCGGCAAGGGCATAAACGTCTCGCGCGCCCTGAAAACTCTCGGGGTGGACAGTGTGGTGACGGGATTCGCCGGAGGCAGGCCGGGGGATTTTATAAGGTCTGCGCTGAAGAAAGAGCGCATAAGCGAGCGCCTGGTCGGGATACGCGGAGCGTCGAGGCAGAACCTTACCGTGATAGGCAGGGGCGGCAAAACAACGCGCCGTATCGAGAAGGGGCCGGCCGTCTCGGCAAAGGAATTTGTTGAATTTAAAAAGGCCTTCGTGAAACTCCTGCGCGGGCGGCGTTATGTGGTATTTTCCGGCGCCAACGCAAACGGGCTTAAGGACTCTGCATACGCGGAACTTATCAGGATAGCGAAAAAGAACGGCGTAATGACCGTTCTTGACACAAGGGACGCCGCGCTTAAGGAAGGCCTCAGGGCGAGGCCGGATATCGTGAAACCGAATATAGAGGAAGCGCGGTATATCTGCGGGAAAGGCACGCTGGAATGTTTGCGCGCGAAAGGCGCCCGGACGGTCCTGTTGACGATGGGCGCGGCAGGCGCCGCGGCTACGGACGGCAGGGATACGGTTATCGCGCGCCCGCCGAAAGCAGGGGCGGTCAATAATGTCGGTTGCGGCGACGCGTTCCTCGCGGGCTTCATCGCGTACAGGTTGAAGGGCAGGGATTTCAAGGATTCTGTCCGGGCGGCGACTGCCGCTGGAACGGCAAACGCTGCGGCGAAAGCCGCATGCCTCGTTCCCGGCTCGTTCAAGAAGAAGGATTTCCTGGAGATACTCAGGCAGACGGATGTATAAGCTCGAAGAAAGTGATATAATAGAGACCTTCGTAAGGTCCGGCGGCCACGGCGGGCAGAACGTGAACAAGGTCTCGACCTGCGTGCACCTGAAGCATATCCCGACGGGCATAGAGGTGAAATGCTCGAGGGAGCGTTCGCAGGCCGCGAACCGTATGATCGCGCGGCACATTCTCGCGCTGAAAGTCGAGGAGAAGCTGCTCGGCCGCCAGTCGGAGATACGGCAGAGGATAGAAAAGATACGCAGGCAGAAACGCAAACGTTCAAAGAGGGCCAAAGAGAAAATGCTAGCCGACAAAAAGATGCATTCGGAAAAGAAGTCCCTGCGCAGGAAAGTCACGGCCTTATCCATAGCGTTGTTGTTGTCGGTCCAGTCGGCCGCCTTCGCCATCAACTGGCGCTCGAATTTGCAGGACGCGCTTAAAAAGGCAAAAGACGGCAGCAAGCCGGTCATGGTGGATTTCTATACCGACTGGTGCAGCTGGTGCAAGAAGCTCGACAGCGAGACGTATTCTAACACGAAAGTCTCCTCATTGGCCGAGAAATTCGTCTGCGTTAAGATAAATGCCGAGAAGGAGCCCGCGCTCGCGTCTAAATACCAGGTCTCGGGATACCCTACGATACTGTTCCTCGACGGCAGCGGCAAGGTCCTGGCCAGGATACCAGGATACCTGCCGCCCGACCGGCTGCAGAGCGAGATGAACAAGGTATTGCTGACAATGCCCCAGGTCGAGGACAAGGCGGGCGAGGGCAAGGGCGGCGGCTTCATAGTGCTTGATGACGGGCCCAAGCTGGACAAGGACGGCAAGCCGGTCCCGCCGAAAACGGTAAAACAAGATTTCGTATATAACGGGTTCGTCGAGGTCAAGGGCGACGAGCTTATGGTCCAGGTGAATTACAAGGGAGAGACGTATTACGTGACCGAGGGCGAGTCATTCGGCGGCTTTACGGTCAAATCGGCGAATAAGGACAGGGTGGTCCTCTCCGGCCCGGGCGGCGCGGAGACCATGCTGGAATTCAGGAAACCCGTGAAATCCGGCGAGACGCTCAGCTCGATAAAGGACATGTTCGCCGAAGTGTCGCCGTCCGGCGATACGGCCGATACCGGCGCACCAACGTCAGCCCCCGGCATGATGGCGGGCAGGGCCAGGACGATCATCTCGCTGCTGCCTATAATAATATTCGTGCCGGCCATGCTCGTCTTTTACGTCTATTTCTCCCTGTGCCTGCAGTTCATTGCCCAGAAGACCAAGGCGGATAATGCCTGGTTGGCATGGTTTCCGATAATGAACGTATTTCTGCTGCTGAACATAGCGAAGATGAAATACAGGACTTTCCTGTTCCCGATACTCGCGTTCATCATATTGTCCGCGCTGCCGCTCTTCGGGACAGTAACGCCCCTTATCGGGCTGGTCCTGATGCTTATCATGATGATCACGGCCATCTATTTCGTGTTCCTTACGGTTTTTATCTGGTATAAAATATCCTTGGAAAGGGGCAAGTCCACGGGGCTGTCGGTCGTGCTTACGATACTTATGTTCATTACCCCGCTGAACCTTTTCGTGCTCGGATACCTGGCTTTCTCTAAATAGGGGAGCGGCATGTTCTGGAAAAGATTTTTTATAGTAATAGGCATACTGGTCATACTGGCCTTCCTCGCGCAGCTCTTGATCGCGCCCCGCCTCAAAGACCTGCTGACCAAGGCGATCAAGGACTCTCTCGGCATAGAGGTCTCCGTCGGGGACTGCGAGCTCAGCATGCTGAAGAGGAAGATCGTCCTTTCCGACGTGGCGATAATGAACCCGGAGAAGAAAGACGACTACCTGTTGAAGGCGAAGCAGGTAAGCGCGGATTTCTATTTCCTTCCGATATTGTTCAACAGGCAGATATTGAGGGTGGTATCCCTTACGGACCCTGAGGTCATACTCTACCTCGACGAAGCGGGCAAGTTCAGGATCCCAGAGATAAAGCGGGACGCAAAGAAAGTGCCGGGCAGGGGCGCGGGCGAACTCCTGTTCAAGAAGCTCGAGATCAGGAACGGCAATTTCAAGTTCATAGACCAGAAGGTCTCGAAGCCCGCGACTATAACGCAAATATCAAACATAAACGGCAAAGTCGTCAACTCGATATCGCTCTCCGACAGGACGGTAATAACCAACGTTAACGTCAAGGGGGCCATAGAGGGGCAGGGGACGTTCTCGGTGGACGGCAAGGGCGCGTTCCTGCAAAAGCCGATCAGTTTTGACGGCACCGTGAAGTTGAGTAAGATCCCGATGCAGGAGTTCTCGCCTTATTACGGCAGCAACCTTTCGGTCAACGTAAAAAGGGGCGACCTCTACCTGGATACCGCGGCGCTTTGCGAAAAGGGCCTGCTGAACGTCAAGAGCGAGGTAAAGATTGAGAACGTGGAACTCGAGCCGGTCGGGGACCCGACGCAGACCGTGCTCTTCGAGATAAAGACGATTGATGTCATAGAGTTCCTGAAGGACGAGAATAATGTGGTCAAGTTCAGCTTCGAGATAAACGGTGACCTCAGCAAACCGGACTTCAGATGGGGCACCGAGATGACGCGCGCACTCACGAATTCAATGTTGAAGGCCCTTACGGACGGCGTATTAAGGTCGTGGAAGATCCCGTTGAAGGCCCCGGCCAAGGCCGGAGAGACGATAAACGACCTTATCGGAGGTGAAGCCGGCGAGGCCGCGAAGAAAATAGGCGAGAAGCTGCAGGGCATACTGGGAAAATAGGGTTGACTTGCCGGCCCTAAAATTATATAATAGCCGAACCTTTCGAAAATCCGTAAACTTATGCCGAGGTAGCTCAGTTGGTAGAGCGCGGGACTGAAAATCCCGGCGTGATCGGTTCGATTCCGATCCTCGGCACCATTTCACATACAAATAAAGAGGAGGGAGCGGTCATGGCAAAGCTTGTGAAGAAGGCCGGGGTGAAGAAGGTGACATTCAAGCTTATAGCGCCCTACGCCAACAGCGTCAGTGTCGCCGGAGATTTCAACAATTGGGACGTCAACGCGGCCCCGATGAAGAAGGACTGGAAGGACGACTGGACAGCCGCCCTTAACCTTAAGCCGGGTCGTTACGAATATAAGTTCTATGTCGACGGTTCATGGCAGAATGACCCGAGCTGCGACGTTTGCGTGCCGAACGAGTTCGGAAGCACCAACTGCGTCGTCGAGGTAAAATAAGCCAAGCTGGCGTAGCTCAGTTGGTAGAGCAGCGGTTTCGTAAATCGCGGGTCGGAGGTTCAATCCCTCTCGCCAGCTCCATAAACTTCAGAGTCCAATTTGGCGAGATTCAGGGAAGTCCTAAAAGAACGTAATTTCTTCCTGCTCTGGCTTGGGCAGATAATCTCGCAATTCGGCGACAGGCTCAACCAGATGGTCCTTATCGCGATCGTATACGCGAGGACCCCCGGCTCGCCCTTCGAGCTCGCGAAATTCTTCTCGTTCACTATAATTCCGTCTTTCTTCGTGAGCCCGCTTGCGGGTGCATTCATCGACAGGTGGGACAAAAAGACCACGATGATCGTCTGCGATGTTTTGCGCGGGCTTGTCGTCCTGGCTGTCCCGCTGCTTTTCGTGGACGTGGGATCCGCGCCGTCCGTACCGATATATGCAGCGGTCTTCCTTATATTCGCGGTCAGCTGTTTTTTCCTTCCTGCGCGACTCTCGATAATCCCGGACCTCGTCTCGAAGGACAAACTGCTCGTCGCGAACTCGCTCTTTACCGTGACGGGGATGATCGGGGCGATATTCTGGTTCGTCGTCGGCGGAGTGCTCGTAGAGATGGTCAAGGTCAGGAACGGCCTATTCATAAACGCGTTGATATATCTTATGTCCGCCGCGGCCATAGTGTTCATTACCGGCCACCATAGGCGCGCGAAAAAAACGTCCGGCCCGGTCAGCGCGGCCAATATAGAAAATATGATAAAGACCTCCATCGTAAAAGACATAACGGACGGGCTCAGGTACCTGAAGCACAACCGCGAGGCGAGGTTCGCTTTCCGCGTGCTGTTCGTCATGATGGCGGGCGCCGGTGCGGCGTATTCGGTAATTATAATTTTCATACAGGACTCGATGGGTTCGATAACCAAAGACCTCGGCCTGCTCGGCATGTTCCTCGGGGCGGGGTTCTTCGCCGGTTCGCTGGCCTACGGCAAAGCGGGACACCGGTTTTCCATGCACAAGACGATATTCGGGTGTTTTATCGCCGCCGGCCTCGCGATGTTCGCGTTCACTATGCTGCTGAAATGGACGCAGTCGTTCATGGCCGCGTCGGTGGCGGCTATGGTCCTCGGCATATTCCTCGCGCCGGTAGGCATCTCGACGAACACGATGATACACGAGATGGTCGTCGAGAACATGCGCGGCAGGATATTCAGCTCCCTCGGCATCGCTATGAATATCGCGTTCCTTATATTCATGCTCTGCTCGTCGAAACTCGCGGAGACGCTGGACAGGAGTTATATATTGTATGCGGTCAGCGGTTTTTACGTCGTCGCGGGGATACTCGGGTTCGCGGACCTTTACTTTTTCAAGGAGAAACATATAAATGCCTGATCTTGACGTCATCATAATCGGCGGCGGTCCCGCCGGGCTTACGGCCGGCATCTACGCTTCGCGCGCGAGATTGAAGACGCTGCTGCTCGAGAAGATGATGCCGGGCGGGCAGATACTTACGACGCCCCTGCTCGAGAATTATCCCGGGTTTTCCGAAGGGGTCACGGGGCTCGGCGTCATAGAGGAGATGGTAAAACAGGCCCAGCGTTTCGGGCTCGAGATAAAGACGGGAGAGGTGACGAAGATAGAGGATAGGGGCGCTTTGAAGGCCGTGGTTTCCGACACGGGCGCTTACAACGCGGCGGCGGTCATATTCGCGATGGGCGCGAGCTATTCGAAGCTCGGTGTCCCCGGAGAGGAGAAGCTGGCGGGCCGCGGCGTATCCTATTGCGCGACATGCGACGGCCCGCTCTTCAGGAACAAGGAAGTGGCGGTGGTCGGCGGCGGCGATACAGCCATAGAGGAGGCCCTGCACCTCGCGCATTTCTGTTCCAGGATAAGCGTGATACACCGCAGGAACGAATTGCGCGCGACAAGGATACTACAGGAGCGCGCGTTCGCGGAAAAGAAGATAAATATCGTCTGGGACAGCGTCGTTACCGAGATATTGGGGACGGAAAAAGTCGAAGGGGTCATGACGAAGAACGTCAAGACGTCGGAGCAGAAGATAACGCCCGCCGCGGGCGTCTTCCTGGCCGTCGGCTTTACGCCGCATACGGGCATCGCGAAAGGGCTTGTCGCGACGGATGATAAGGGGTATATTATAACGGATGATGATATGGCCGCCTCGCGCGCGGGATTCTTCGCCGCAGGCGATTGCCGCAAGAAATTATTGAGGCAGTTCGTGACTGCCTGCGGTGACGGCGCGACGGCCGCGTTCGCCGCGCAGAGATATATAGAACAAAAAGGAGGAGCGAGATGAAGAAGATTGCATTGGCAGTCATGATAGCCGCGTTAAGCGCCGGGCTGTGCTTTGCCGCGAGCCCCGAGAAGAAAGCCCAGATAGCCGCGAAGAACTGGCTGGAGCTTATAGATAACAAGGATTACGCGCAAAGCTATGACACAGCCGCCTCGTTCTTCAAGGCGAATATCAACAAGAACGACTGGGTAGAGACCTGCGGGTCGCTCCGGGACATGCTCGGCAAGGCTGAATACAGGAAACTAATATCATCAACGCGCGAGAGCAAGATGCAGGGCGCGCCGGACGGGGAGTACGTGATACTCGTCTACGAGACGGATTTCAAGAGGAAGGTCAATGCGCAGGAGATAGTCGTGCCGATGCTCGACAAGGACGGCAAATGGCGCATATCGGGATACCACGTCGATTAAAGACAACCAACGGAGCTGATCATGTCTGACAACGTTTTGCAACTGAAGGACGGGGATTTTGACAAGCAGGTAATCGAAGCAAAAGGCGTCGCGATCGTGGATTTCTGGGCCGAATGGTGCATGCCGTGCAAGATGTTAGCGCCGGCCGTCGAAGCCGTCGCTAAAGATTACGCCGGCAAGATAAAAGTCGCTAAGGTCGAGGTCGACGAGGCCGTAGAGACCGCGTCGCGCTTCAATGTCATGAACATCCCGACGCTGATATTTTTCAAGGACGGCAAGGAAGTCAGCCGCGCCGTAGGGGTGGTCTCGAAGGAGGAGATATCAAGAAGGCTGGACGCGCTGCTGAAATGAATTTCGCGGTATTCTGCTCGGGGCAGGGGACGAACCTGCAGGCGATAATCGATGCCGCGAGGAAGGGCTGCATAAAAGCCCGGCTTGCGCTCGTCGTCTGCGATAACCCGAAGGCCTATGCGGTCGAGCGGGCCCGCAGGGCGGGCATACCGGCGGCGGTATTCGACCCGAAGGATTTCACGTCGAAAAAAGAGATGGAATCCGCGGTAATACGCGAGCTTTCCGCGAGGAAGATAGGGCTTATCGCGCTGGCCGGCTATATGAGGATATTAAGCGGCGGCTTCGTAAGGAAATACAGGAACAGGATAATCAACGTCCACCCGGCGCTCCTGCCCGCATTTAAAGGTGGACAAGCGATAAAAGATGCGATACAATACGCAGTTAAAGTAACGGGCCCGACGGTTCACTTCGTGACCGAGGAGGTCGACGGCGGTCCCATCATCCTACAGGAAGCGTGCCCCGTCAGGCATGACGATACGGAAAAGACACTTCTGGCGCGCGTCCATAAACTGGAACATAAGCTGTATCCCGAGGCGATAGACCTTTTTGCCAGGGGGAAGCTGACGGTAAGGGGCAGGAAGGTAATAATCAAGTAGATGGCAATAAAGTTCGGCACGAGCGGCTGGAGAGCCGTTATCGCAGACCAGTTCACATTTGCGAACGTAAGAAAAGCATCTCTGGGCATAGCAGGTTACGTCAAGGCGCACCATTCTTCGAAGAAGACCCCGCCTCTCGTAGTTATCGGCCACGATACCCGCTTCAATTCCAGGGAATTTGCCACCACGGCCGCAAAGATACTTGCAGCCAACGGGGTAAAGGTCCTCTTGACCGACCGCGACACCCCGACGCCCGTCATATCATACCAGGTGATCAATAAAAAAGCCGACGGAGCCATAAATATCACAGCAAGCCATAACCCGCCCGAATACAACGGGCTTAAATTTTCGCCTTACCACGGCGGCCCGGCGGCCCCGGAAGTCACGGCAGAGATAGAGAAGCGCGCCGCGGCGATCAAGAAAGATATCCCCGAGCCTGCGGTCTCGGGGCTAAAATACCCCATAGAGGTCTTCGACCCGAGGCCGGAGTATTTCGCGAGGATAAGGAACTTAGTCGACCTCGAGACGATAAAGAAGGCGAAGCCCAAGGTGGTCGTCGATGTCATGCACGGCACCGGGCGCGGCTACCTGGACCGCATACTGAAAGAATGCGGCTGCGACGTGGAGGTGCTCAATGACAACCTCGACGTCCTGTTCGGCGGGCATCCACCGGAGCCGGCCAAAGAGAATATAGAGAAGATGCTGTCTGAGGTGAAGAAGCACAAGGCGCGCCTCGGCCTCGGAGTGGACGGCGACGCCGACAGGTTCGGCATAGTCGACGAATCGGGCAGGTTCTATACCCCGGACGAGGTCATCGCGCTGCTTTTCAAGCACCTCATTGAGACGCGCCCGAAGCTCCCGAAGGTCGCGCGCACGCATTCGACCACGACGCTCATAGACCGCATAGCCGCCAAATACGGCATAGAGGTCGTCGAGACGCCGATAGGGTTCAAATATATCGGCGAGGTCCTGCAGACCGGCAAGTGCATCATCGGCGGGGAAGAGTCCGGCGGGCTTTCGATAGCCAACCACGTGCCCGAGAAAGACGGCATCCTCGCGTGCCTGCTCGTTACCGAGATGGTAGCAGCCCGCAAACAGAAGCTAAGTGGCATTATGGACGGCATATATAAGGAATTCGGCAGGTCGTATCCCGGCAAGATAAATATAAAGCTCGACGACGCGCACAAGGCGCGCCTGCTCAACATGCTCGCGAAATCCCGGCTGAAGAACGTCGCCGGCATGAAGGTGGTAAAGGCAGCCGCTGTGGACGGGTATAAATATACGCTCGAGGGTTCCAACTGGCTGCTCGTGAGGCCGTCGGGCACCGAGCCGTTGATACGTTTCCATTTTGAGGGAAGCACCGCCGCGAACAACAAGAAGCTCGCGGCCTATTGCCATAAACTGATAAAGGCGGTAGAATCACCTGTGGCGAAGGCAACACCGCCGGAAGAGGACTAGCGATGAAAAAAATAACTATCAAGAAGGTAAAAGGCCGCGAGATACTCGATTCACGCGGCAACCCGACAGTCGAAGTGGATGTCGTCCTGAGCGACGGAACGTTCGGCCGCGCGGCCGTACCGTCGGGCGCGTCGACCGGCGAGCATGAAGCGCTCGAACTGCGCGACGGCGACAAGGCCCGTTATATGAACAAGGGCGTCCTGAAAGCGGTAGCGAACGTCGACGATCTTATTGCGCCGGAAGTCAAGGGCATGGACGCCTTCAAGCAGAAAGAGCTTGATAGCGCCATGATAGATCTCGACGGCACGCCCACAAAGGCGAAGCTCGGCGCGAACGCCATACTCGGCGTCTCGCTCGCGGTCGCCAGGGCCGCCGCGAACTCCAAAGGCGTACCCCTCTATAAATACCTCGGCGGATCGAAAGCCGTGACGCTCCCGGTCCCGCTCATGAATATCATCAACGGCGGGCTTCATGCCGACAATAGCCTGGACCTGCAGGAGTTCATGATAGCGCCGGTCGGGGCGCCGAATTTCCGCGAAGCCCTGCGCATGGGCTCGGAAACGTTCCACAACCTGAAATCGGTTCTTAAAAAGCGTGGCGACAGCACGGCCGTCGGCGATGAGGGTGGTTTTGCGCCGAACCTCAAGTCGAATGAGGAAGCGCTCGAGCTGATAGTCCAGGCGATAACCGCTGCCGGATACAAGCCCGGCAAGGACATATCGATCGCGCTCGACCCGGCGTCGTCATCGTTCTTCAAGGACGGCAAATACGTATTCAAGGCGGAAGCGGCTAAATCGGCGGACGAGATGATAGACATGTACGCCGGATGGATAAAGAAATACCCGATCGTCTCCATAGAGGACGGCCTCGCGGAGAACGACTGGGCGGGGTGGAAGAAGATGACCGACGTGCTCGGCGCCAAGACCCAGCTCGTCGGGGACGACCTTTTCGTCACGAACGTAAAGTTCCTCAGGAAGGGCATAGACCAGGGTTGCGCGAACTCGATCCTCATCAAAGTCAACCAGATCGGTTCGCTGACAGAGACCCTGGATACTATAGCGCTTGCCCTGAAAAACGGCTATACTGCCGTTATCTCCCACCGTTCGGGAGAGACGGAGGATACGACGATAGCCGACCTAGCGGTCGCGACTAACGTGGGGCAGATAAAGACCGGGTCGCTTTGCAGAAGCGAAAGGATCGCCAAGTACAACCAGCTCCTGCGCATCGAGGAGGAACTGGGAAACAAGGCGGTCTACGGGGGACGCACTTGGAGAAGAAGAGGATAGGCTGGAAGATAATAATCGCCTCGGCAGTGCTGGCCGTACTGTTCCTGCCGGGCATAACGAAGTTCACCCAGCTGAAAGCGAGACAAGCGCGGCTGGATAGCGGCATAGAGAAGTTAAGGGCAGGCGAGGTCGACCTGCGCGAAGAGCAGGAGCGGCTCGAAAAAGACCCGACTTACATTGAAAAAGTAGCAAGGGAAAAGCTACAAGTCGTCAACAAAGGTGAAACAATAGTAAGGGTAGAGAAGAAGAATGGAAGATAGCGCAGTTAAGACGGATGCTGTTAAGATCGACGATGTAGTGGAAGCCGAAGTCATCAAGATAACGGATTTCGGCGCGTTCGTGAAGTTTGGAAGCGGGAAGAAAGGCCTCATCCACATCTCGCAGGTGTCCGACTCGTATGTCAAGAAGGTGGACGACCACCTGAAGATAGGCGACAAGGTCAAGGCGAAGATAATGAAGGTCTCGCCGGACGGCAAGATAGACCTTACGCTCAAGAGCGGAGCCCCGAGGAAAGACGACCAGAACGGGCGCCAACAGGGCGGGCCGAGGCCTTACAGGGGAGACCAGGGCGGCAGCCGCAGGCCCGGTAACCGCGATAACAGCTTCCGCGAGAACATGTCATCGTCGCCGGACGGGAAGTCCTTTAGGACCTCATCCTTCGAGGATAAGCTCAAGGGTTTCCTGAAAGAGAGCGGCGAACGCCAGTCCGACCTCAAAAAGCACATCGAAGAGAAACAGCCCAAGTAAACCGGCTATATTAGGCCTTGCTATTGCGCGCATGGTCTGTTATAATCGAATTCCCTTCAGCAAACTACCGCGGGGTGGAGCAGCCTGGTAGCTCGCAAGGCTCATAACCTTGAGGCCAGAGGTTCAAATCCTCTCCCCGCTACCAATATACGTAAGGGCGTTAACGTTACGTTAACGCCCTTTTTGTTGTTCAGGCAAAAACCTATGATATATGAATTCGCATTCCACGCTATTATAGGCTAACGACGAATTCTGTCAATTATATTTGTGTTGAAAAGCTAGATTTGAGTGCTATACTAAAATTCAAGGCAGTGGAATGTGCCACAAAAAGCGAAGTTCGTATAATATATGTTAGACAGGGATAAATAAAGGAGAAAATTACATGAAACCGCTGCGTTTTTATGAACATTTTGCCTGCGGATATGGGACAATATGGCTGATGTTATTATTCGTTTCATTGATTACTCAGCAGCATATTGATACAGGCTGGTCCGGACTCGTTGTGTTCCCAATAATTGCTTTAATTTATGCCTTCGTAAGGAAGTCAAGCGAAGAAAAGGAATCAAAAATAATAGCTCAAATTACAAAAAAAGATGTCAGGTGTTACCTTAAGAAAGCCTTAAGAATAGATCTATTAGTAATCGGGATTTTATTTATTGGATATTTAACGTGGATTTTATATGTTAATTGGATAAATCACTTTTCGGGAATATGCGATACGCCTGCAATGACAAATTTTATAGTATCTAGTATTTTACTACTATTAAAATACTTTATATATTTCTATGTTCCTTGTCTATTGTTTGCAATAGGAATCGAGTGGTATAGATCATTACCCGAAAAGAAATAATAATGTCTAACATTTCACTCCAGCGGACTGTCCCGGCCGTCTGTTTTAAGGTGCCAGCCGCTGAGTTCAATCGTTAGGTGAAAAATAAAGGAAACGCAAAATGAGATATCTTACGGGTATTTTGATAATTACAGTATGCTGTGTATTTTGTGGTTGTGGTAAGATTGGCCAGCAAAATTATTCTGGTGGAAGCTTTGGAGGAGCGGCGATCCCTGGGGATTATACAAAAGGCTATAATTTTGTGTTCCAATGTAAAGAAACAAAGCCATTATTCGCGATTTTTTGGATAAAGACTTACGGCGCCCCTAGTAATTCAAAAACAGATTCTCGAGGTTTAATCATAGAAATCAACGGTCATCCGATAACCCCATCATTATCTAAAAAAACAGTATACGCCCTACAACCAGATTATAGTTTAAAGGAAGTAGCATTAACAAACGAAGAAATAGATCATCTTTTTAAAGTCGATGAAGAGCATAAAGATTCTTTAGCACATGATAAATTATTTCAAACTAAAATAGTACCGAACCTAAAAATAGTGGACAAATAACGCACCTAACATTTCACTCCAGCGGACCGCGCCCAAATAAAAAACATAAATATAATAAATCCAATACAATAGAAACAAAATAGATCGAGATGGAAACTTGACATACATGATATAATCGAACAAGCGAAACGACGAATCAAAGCGGTTTCGACTCGATCGTTAGCGCCGTTCGATTATATAAAAAGGAATAGCGCTGATGCGCCGATGAGTTCAATTCATTAGGTGGCTAAGGAGGCAAGACCATGGACGGGATTGATGCTGGAAGTTTTTTACTCTACATGGGCTCGGCCTGGTTGTTCTTTTTCTCACCGTTGTTACTACCTGCAATATTTTTGGTTTTGAACCTCAGTTTTATTGATCGAAAGGGTATCTTTTTCCTTGCTGGCACCGGTATTTGCTTAGTCATAAATATAGTCGGCGGTGGCTTAATAGGGTATTTTGTCAATGAATATTATCTCGCTCATAAGTTAGATGAACATACCGACAGAATTCCTTACGATTTCCTATTAATGCTCTTAGAGTATATTATTCCTGTGGTTCTAGCCATCATTGCTATGGTAGTTATGACAGGCAAGTTCCGAAGAGGTCGCCAGTCAAAAAGATAATTGCACCTAGCATCTCACTCCAGCGGATTGTCCCGGCCGCCTGTTTTACGGTGCCAGCCGCTGAGTTCAAACGTTAGGCAGAAGGAAGGAATAATGAGATTACTCGCAATAATCTTCGTGTTATTACTACCCGCAATAACATTCGCGGAATGGAAGCCCACGCTTCATCCTGATGCGAATAAAATATTAGATGAAGCCCGGCAGGATACCAGTGAAAAACGCTACGAAGATGCATTAGCAAAATATGTATGGTTCCACCAAAATGCCCTGAAATATGATAAAGCGCTTTATGGTGTTCGGCTATCGTTTGCTTTAAGCGATTGGAATGAACTTGCGAAGGTCTATCCTCCGGCTCTTGCAAAGCTAAAAGAAGCTCGCGACGAGGCCAAAAAGAACGTCATAGACGAAAAAGATCTTCGAGAATCGTTTCATGACATGGTTTCGATCAATCATGTTCTTGGAGAGGAATCCCTTACAAAGGAAACATTCATGTTGCTTGATGCTCGTAATGTGGATTCCGCAAGGAAGGTCTACGATATTGCGCAACCCAGCCTGATTAATGCCAAAGAGTATAAAGTATGCGGAAAATATATCGACTCAAAGGATTCGTTTTCTAAATTCGTTGAGTTTTACAAGGAAAACAAAATATTTGCCAAAGACTCAAGGTATGGAAAAAGGCATCTTGAATACGCCAATAAAGCGTTCACGAATGAAATCACAACGCTCATAGCGATTTTAGTTCTCAACCAGCGCAAAGTAGAGGCCGAAGAGATCGCAAGCAAAGCTAAAAAAGAATGGAATGATGCGTCATTTTATTCAGAAATAGATAAAGCATTACAGGGACAGGTTCCAAAACCATGGCCGTAAAATAAATATGCCTAACATTTCACTCTAGCGGAGGCTCGCCGTGCTCGCACCCGCTGAGTTCAATTGTTAGGCGTAATATTACATAAAGGAGAATAGCGATGAGAATTGCAATGATGGCGCTAGCTATAGCGGCATTTACTTCGTTATCTGCCGTTGCTTCAGAAAATGCAGTACCCATAAGCGGTTATGGAAATATGTCAATGGAAACATTTGAAGGCAAAGTGTTAAAAGTCTACACCGCCGAAAACAAAGGGGCGAGATTCCGCGCCTACGTAGTTAAATGGAATAATCAGGAAATCGTTGTTTCAGATATGTATGGAACAACAGATAAGAAAGAAGGGGATAATGTTAAATTTGTTGTACAGCAAATGGAGATGCCGGATTTTACATCTATGGGAGCAAATGATGCCAAGACCATAAAGTGCTTACAGTTTTCGACTGAAATGGAATATCCATCATTTGATACGTCTGGAGGATACGAGAAGGAGTCCGCAGTATCTTCCTTACGGACGATAAGTACCGCATGTGAATGTTACAGAGTTGCAAATACACCGATAGCATATCCGTCAGATCTTAAGGCGCTATCTGAAGCAAACCCGCCGTACATCGATAAGCAATTAGGTAGCGGGACCAAGAGCGGGTATAAGTTTCTATATACCTATATAGGTCCAAGTAAATATACATGCGTTGCTTCTCCCGAAAATCCAGAATTATCGTCGGAAAAAAAGACCTATTTTGTGGATGAAACAGGAGTAGTAAGATTAAATGACGCATCGGGACCTTCTGTGGAATGAATTTAGTGTGCTCCGCCTGAAACAGTACCACCAAGATAGTATAAACGTCAACGTCGATAGAATATCTATAATTCGATAAAAAGAAAATGTAATCAGAATGGAAGAAAAGAGAAAAAACATATTGTTTGGAGTGGGGGCGCTCTTGTTTATGTGTTTATACCTTCTTTTACAAAATACCTCTTTCAATAGCACAAGTTCTTTTATAAATAGTATAAAAGAAAACTTATTTATATTAGTAATAATAGTTTTCATAATGTTGCTATTTTGGGTGATCGAGGTGTTACTCGATAAGGATTGGCAGAAGAGGTTTAGAAAATTCGCAAAGAAAAATGGATTAGCTTATACTTCAAAACCCGATCTTACTTCCGCACAGATCCTTAATGCCTTTGGAATCGCAGATACTAATGAAATTACTGATATTTTTATCGGTGAATGGAAAGACATACCAATGGTCGTTTTTCATGGCAATGTTTTTGGTGGTTTTTACGGTTACAATACTTACGAGAAGCTTTATATATCAGCTTTAGTTGATTTGGGGAAAGTGCCTATGAAAAATTATTATGTCTTGCTTCCTGAAGAGAAATCTACCCTTGATAAGGAAAATAGTTCGGGCAGCGTTATCGTAAGGAATAATCAATTACTATTTAAACGTGAGCGGAAATTTACAAGTTCGTACCTCACCCCTAAAGATATCGCTTCTTTTATGGATGAAACAGTTAGGATCGTTATGATGGTTAAAAAGAACGGCGATAAAACTCAAACAAGTTAACGATTTTATTTATAAGGTACTCCCATGTTTCACTTGAGAGCTGTACTAGAATTATTTCAATGCATAGATAAGATAGTCTAACATTTCACTTTAGCGGAGGCTCACTTCGTTCGCACCCGCTGAGCTCAACCGTTATGAAAGGATAAAATGAAGAGATTAATAATAATTCTTACTTCCTTAGCTTGTGTAGCTTTCACCTTGACGGTATGTAGAGGCGCTGAAATTGATGATTTGGCTTTTGTGCAGTCCGCTACGGTCTTAACAATTAGCCCTGGGACAGAACATGAAAAGGTCTACTTAGGGCAAGACTTAAAAGATTTCCTGAACAATTTTGAATTAGATAAAAATAAAGGATTAAGGCTGGTCTTCAATTCCCAAAAAGGAAACATCGTTATTAACGGTAAAAAGTATCCTGTGGACTACTGTATAGAGAAAATCGCATCTGAACCCGTTATTCTTAAGATCAATGCAGATGGTCGTACAATAAATATTAAAGAGAAAAAATGAAAACGCATAGCATTTCACTCCAGCGGAGGCTCGCTTGAAAAAAAGTATTGGTCTCGTATTTTTGGTTGCATGTTTGATATCAGGCGGCACGGCGCATGCGGACTCGAGGGAGGACACGCTCATCGCGGCGGCGGCGTCCGGCGACGCGAAGAAGGTCGCGTGGTACGTCGGCGAGGACGTCAATATCAACTGCCACGGGCAGAACGAGACGACGCCGCTCATCGAGGCCGCGAAGAACGGGCGCGAGGACATCGTGAAATACCTTCTGTCGCATTATGCCTCGGTCAACCTGGACGATAAGGACAACGTCTCAGCGATGATGTATGCTGCGAAGAACGGCTATACGGGCATCGTCGGGGACTTGCTCTCCGCCGGCGCCAACAAGAGCGCCCAGGATATCCGCGGTTATACGGCACTGATATACGCCGCCGAAGGAGGCAACAGTGATACCGTCAAGCTCCTTCTCGACAAAGGCGCAGACCCGAACCAGAGGTGCACATCTACCGATACCGCCCTTACGATAGCCATACAGGGTAAAGACGCGGGACTTGTGCAGCTGCTTTTGTCAAAGGGTGCCGACCCGAATACGAAGCTGACCGAAGGCACCTTCTACGGCAGGCACGGCGACCGCAGCGGCAACGACGGCATCACGGCCCTGATGAGGGCCGTCCAGTCCGGCAGTATCGATATAGTACAACTGCTCCTGGATAAGGGCGCCAAGGTAAACGAAGTCACTACCACGAACGATACCGCCCTTTCATATGCCGTGGCGGGAGGTCATAAGGATATCGCGGACCTGCTCAGGAGCAAGGGCGCTAAGTAGCAAATACGCAATATTTTGTATCAGAATTATTTTGACACCACAACCCGATTGTGGTATAAATAATCGTAGTAAAAGCCTACATCAAACAAGTATTCCTCGTTAAAAGAAGAAAAATATGTCCCTCGGACTGTCCTTAATTGACATTGTGTCATTGGAGGCAAGATGATCGAGAGGTATACCCTGCCCAGGATGGGCAAGATCTGGGAAGACCAGAACCGTTTCCAGCGCATGCTCGACGTGGAGATAACCGCTTGCGAGGCATTCGCGAAGAAGAAACTCATACCAAAATCCGCCCTTTCCGAGATAAAGAAGAGGGCCCGCTTCGACGTAAACCGCATCAAAGAGATCGAAAAAGAGACAAAACACGACGTCATCGCCTTCATTAAGAGCATATCCGAGAACGTCGGGCCCGACGCGAAATACATACACATGGGCCTGACCTCGAGCGACGTGCTCGATACCGGCCTGTCGCTGCAGATGCGCGACGCCGCCGACATCATCATAGATGACCTCAAGAGGTTCCTCATAGCGCTCGAGAGAAAAGCCAAAAAATACAAGAACACCCCGTGCGTCGGAAGGACTCACGGAGTGCACGCCGAACCGATGACCTTCGGGCTCAAGTTCGCGCTGATATACGCCGAGACGCAGCGCAATATCGCGCGGATGAAAGCCGCGCGCGAGGCAATAAGCGTCGGGAAGCTCTCCGGAGCGGTCGGCACGTTCGCGAACGTCGACCCGTGGGTTGAGGAATACGTATGCAAACGCCTGAAGCTCGAGCCGGCGCCGATAGCGACACAGGTCATCCAGCGCGACAGGCACGCGCAGTTCCTTTCCGTTATAGCCATTATCGGCGGGACGCTCGAGAAGTTCGCGACCGAGGTAAGGGCGCTCCAAAGGACCGAGGTCCTCGAGGCGGAGGAGCCGTTCACCGAGGGGCAGAAGGGCTCGTCGGCGATGCCGCACAAGCGCAACCCGGTAATCTGCGAACGCATCGCCGGGCTCGCGAGGGTCCTGCGCGGGAATGCGCTCGCATCGATGGAGAATATTTCGTTGTGGCACGAGAGGGACATCTCGCACTCGTCGGTAGAGCGCGTTATCCTGCCGGACTCGTGCATACTCATCGATTACATGCTTAACCTCGCGACCGACGTCGCGATGCATATGGCCGTATACCCCGATAGGATGATAGAGAATCTCGACAGGATGAAGGGCCTCGTCTTCTCCCAAAGGGTGCTTCTCGCGCTGATAGGTAAGGGGGTCACGAGGAACGAGGCGTATGACCTGGTCCAGCGCTGCGCGATGCGCGTATGGAAGGAGAACGTGGAGTTCAATGCCGCACTGGCGGATGACATCGAGGTGACGAAGTATCTCGCGCAGGAAGAGATAGAGGCATGCTTCGACCTTGGATATTACACAAAGAACGTGGACAGGATATACAAACGGTTAGGGCTATGACAGAGAAGACAAAAGAACAGGTGATACTCGCCACCGAGGGCGTGCCGCTGAAGTTCTTCAAGCGCGGCAAGGTAAGGGATATCTACGAATATGACGACAAGCTGCTGATAGTCGCGACGGACAGGATATCCTGCTTCGACGTAATTCTGCAGGAGGGCATCCCGTTCAAGGGCAAGGTCCTGACGCAGATATCGGGTTTCTGGTTCTCTTTCCTGAAGGACCTTACGGAAAACCATATCGTGACCTTCGACATGGATTCGCTGCGCGACCGCCTCGGGGATTCCACGGACATGCTGCGCGACCGCTCGATGCTCGTCAGGAGGACGCGTCCTCTGCCGATAGAATGCGTAGTCAGGGGATACCTGTCGGGTTCCGGCTGGAAGGAATACAAGGAGAGCGGCGAGATCTGCGGCATAAAGCTGCCGAAAGGACTGAAGGAATCGGACCAGCTGCCCGAGCCGCTGTTCACGCCGTCGACGAAAGAGGACGTGGGCCACGACATCAACATGACCGAGGTCGGCGCGAGGAAGAAGCTCGGCGACCGGCTTTTCGAGTTAGTGAAATGCAAGGCCATATCCATATATAAAAAGGCCGCCGAATACGCGGATTCTAAAGGCATAATAATCGCCGACACGAAATTCGAATTCGGCGTGACGGACGAAGGCAAGACGATACTGATAGACGAGGTGCTTACGCCCGATTCGTCGAGGTTCTGGCCGAAAGAGAAGTACAAGCCGGGCGGGCCGCAGATGAGTTTCGACAAGCAGTTCGTGCGCGATTACCTCGAAGGCCTGGATTGGTGCAAAGTGGCCCCGGCGCCGAACCTGCCGGAAGACATCATAAAGAAGACGAGCAAGAAATACCTCGAGGCGTTGAAGAAGCTTACAGGCAAGGAGATCTAAGTGCTCTGGCGCGTTGAAGTAAGCGGAAAGGACGGGGCGGCGGACCCCGGCATAAAGAAGGATATCGAGGACCTCGGGATCAAGAGCGTTGATTCCGTCGAGGCCGTGCAGGTATATATAATCGAGGGGGATATCGGGCAGCAGGAGATCAGGCGGATATCCGCGGAACTGCTTGCGGACCCGGTGACCCAGCGCTATACGGCCGGCCGCGGGCCGGCCAGCGGAAGGGACAAGTCCGCGAAACATGCCGTCGTCGAGGTAACGTATAACGCCGGCGTCATGGACCCCGTCGAAGAGAGCGTCAGGAAAGGCATCCTCGACCTCGGCATCGGCGGCGTCGAGACGGTCAAGACCGCGAAGAAATACATCATCTCTGGCAAGGCCGCGGAGAAGGACCTGAAGACGATAAGCGAGAAACTGCTCTTCAACAAGGTCATACAGCATGTCGTATCCGGGCATGATTCATACACCTCGAAGAACCCCCCGAAATATGATTTTAAGCTGGTAACGGTAAAGATGCTCAACGCGTCCGGCAAAGAGCTCGAGAGGATAAGCAGGGAAGGCCAGCTCTTCCTCGACCTGGCCGAGATGCGCCGCATAAAGGAATATTTCACGCGGCTCGGGCGCAATCCTACGGATATAGAGCTCGAGACGCTCGCGCAGACCTGGTCGGAGCATTGCGCCCACAAGACGTTCCGCGGCATGGTCGATTACGAGGCGGGAGGCAAGAAGCGCCGCATAAAGAACCTGCTGAAGGAGACCGTAATGAAGGCGACCGCGGAGCTCAATAAGCCGTGGTGCGTATCGGTCTTCAAGGACAACTCGGGCGTCATACGTTTCGACGAAGAGAACAATATCTGTTTCAAGGTGGAGACGCATAACCACCCGTCTGCGATAGAGCCGTACGGCGGGGCGAATACGGGCCTCGGAGGCGTCATACGCGATCCGCTCGGTACCGGCCTCGGAGCGAAACCGATACTGAACACCGATATCTTCTGTTTCGGCGAGCCGGATTACCCGTTCTCGCGCCTGCCGAAAGGCGCGCTTCACCCGAAGAGGGTGATGAAGGGTGTCGTTGCGGGCGTCAGGGATTACGGCAACAAGATGGGCATACCTACGGTCAACGGCGCGGTGCTCTTCGATAACAGGTATATCGGCAACCCGCTCGTTTATTGCGGCAACGTCGGGATAATGCCGAAGGATAAGTCGTTCAAGGAAGTAGAGAGCGGCGACCTCGCGGTCGTCGTCGGAGGCAGGACGGGACGCGACGGCATACACGGCGCTACGTTCTCGTCGGGAGAACTGACCTCGGAATCGGAGCAGGTCTCCGCGCAGGCGGTGCAGATAGGCAACCCCATCGAAGAGAAGAAGATGGCCGACTGCATACTTAAAGCACGGGACCTCGGGCTTTATGACGCGATAACCGATTGCGGCGCGGGCGGGCTCTCGAGCGCGGTCGGCGAGATGGGCGAGAAGACCGGCGCGAGGATCGATCTTTCGAAAGTCCCGATAAAATACGGCGGGCTTACCTATACCGAGATATGGATATCCGAGGCGCAGGAGAGGATGGTCCTGTCCGTCCCGAAGAGTAAGGTAAAGAAACTGCTCGAGGTCTTCGAGGCGGAAGACGTCGAGGCGACGGTAATAGGCGAATTCACGAAGACGAAGAAACTCGAATTATTTTACGGCGGCGAGAAGGTCTGCGAACTGGGCATGGATTTCCTGCACGGGGGCAACCCGAAGGAGGTCAGGAAGGCGAAATGGAAGGCGCCGAAATTCGCCGAACCCAAGTTCGCTTGCCCGAAGGACCTCACGCCTTCGCTGCTGGGCCTGCTCTCGAACTGGGATATCTGCAGCAAGGAATGGATAATCAGGCAGTATGACCACGAAGTGCAGGCTGGCTCCGCCGTTAAACCGCTCGTGGGAGTGTGCAACGACGGCCCGTCCGACGCGGCGGTCGCGATACCCGTACTCGGCTCGAAGAGGGGCGTCGTGATATCGAACGGCATCAACCCGCGTTACGGCGACATAGACCCGTACTGGATGGCGGCCTCGAATATCGACGAGGCGCTCAGGCAGATAACCGCCGTCGGCGGCGAACTCAAGGAAGTCGCTATACTCGATAATTTCTGCTGGGGCGACACCGACCAGCCTCCGCAGCTCGGCAGCCTGGTAAGGGCATCCCTCGGATGTTATGACGCGGCGAAAGCGTTCAGTACGCCTTTCATATCGGGCAAGGACAGCCTGCATAACGAATATATCGTCGGCAGCAGGAGGGTCTCGATACCGGGCACGCTGCTCATATCCGCGATAAGCGTGACCGAGGACGTCACGAAATGCGTGACCATGGACCTCAAGGAGGCGGGGAACCTTATATATATCGTCGGCACGACGTTCGATGAAATGGGAGGTTCCCATTATTACGGCCTCAACGGCGTGACCGGTAATTCCGTGCCGGTTGTCGACCTGAAACGCGCGCGGGCCGTCATGGAGAAACTCAGCGCGGCGATAAGGTCCGGCCTCGTCAGCGCGTGCCACGATTGCTCCGAAGGCGGCATCGGCGTGGCCGCGGCGGAGATGGCTTTTGCGGGCGGGCTCGGGGCGGAGATATCGCTGAGCGACGTGCCTTTCAGGAACAGGTATGCCGCGCGCGGCGCGAAACGCAGCGACGGCGTGCTCTTCTCGGAGTCGAACACAAGGTTCATAGCCGAGGTCAGGAAAGATAATCGCGAGGCGTTCGAGAAGGCGATGAAGGGCGCCGTTATAGGCATGATAGGCAGGGTGATCGACCACAAGGATTTTGTGATATACGGTTTGGACGGTAAAGTCGCGGTAAGGTCGGATATAGATGAGCTCAAGGAGGCATGGCAGGGTCCGCTGAAATGGTAGCTGTCAAGGGCAGGCCAAAAGTACTGGTGTTGCGCGCCGCAGGGACCAACTGCGACGTCGAGACCGCGTTCGCGTTCGAACACGCCGGCGCGTCCGCGGAGCAGGTACATATAAACAGGCTCGTCTCCGGGGAGAAGAAGCTGCGCGATTACCATATACTCGCGGTCCCGGGCGGCTTCACCTACGGCGACGATGTCGCGTCGGGAAAGGTCCTCGCGAATGAACTTAAATACAAACTGGCCGCCGACCTTGAAAAGTTCATAGGCGCCGGCAAGCTCATAATAGGCATCTGCAACGGTTTCCAGGTCCTCGTGAAAGCGGGCCTGCTGCCGGGCAAGGGCGAGGGAGGCGAGCAGCTCGAAGCGACCCTCACGACGAACGATACGGCAAGGTACGAGGACAGGTGGGTCTACCTGCGGATGGCGAAGAGCCCCAATATGGAATCGCAGAACAGGTGCGTATGGACCCGCGGCCTCGACGAACTGATATATATTCCCGCGGCGCACGGCGAAGGCAAGTTCGTCCCGAAGGACGCGGCGGTACTCGGAAAATTGTGGGCCAACGGGCAGGTAGTCTTCAGGTACGTGGACCCGCACGGGAAGCTCGCGGGTTTCCCGTGGAACCCGAACGGCTCGGTAGATAACATCGCGGGAATATGCGATATAACGGGAAGGATATTCGGCCTGATGCCGCATCCGGAAAGGCACTTGTTCTCGACTCAGCATCCCCGCTGGACGCGCGGGGAGGCCCAACGCGAGGGCGACGGCGTCAGGATATTCAGGAACGGGGTTAAAAGCGTCTAGAGGTAAACATGGACGGAAGGATCAAGGAATACTGCGGGCTGTTCGGAGTATACGGTCATAAGGAAGCAGCGCGGCTTGCCTATCTTGGCCTGTATGCCCTTCAGCACCGGGGCGAAGAATCGGCCGGAATAGCGTCTTTCGACGGTGAAACGACGCATGTCCATAAAGGGATGGGCCTGGTCGCCGATGTATTCAACGAAGGTGTCCTGAGCGAACTGAAAGGCCATGTTGCGATAGGCCATGTAAGGTATTCCACGACGGGATCCACGACATTGAAGAACGCCCAGCCCGTCGTCGTAGATTATTCACGCGGGACCATAGCGGTCGGGCATAACGGCAACCTCGTCAACGGCGCGAGATTGCGCGACGAGCTCGAGGCGCGCGGGTCGATATTCCAGACGACGCTCGACTCCGAGATAATCATACACCTGATGGCGAGGCCCGAGCATAAGAACCTCGAGGAGGGGCTCGTATACACACTGCGGCAGCTTAAGGGCGCGTTCTCGCTTGTCATAATGAAAGAGGACATGCTCGTCGGAGTGCGCGACCCGCACGGCTGGAGGCCGCTGTGCCTCGGAAAATTAGGCGACGCGTATGTGCTCGCGAGCGAGACAACCGCGCTCGACCTCATAGAGGCGGAGTTCGTGCGCGAGCTTGAGCCGGGCGAAGTGTTATATATAAGCAAGAAGGGCCTGCGTTCGACGAAGCCGTTCGGCGACAGCAAAAAAGTCGCGCACTGCATATTCGAGCATATATATTTCGCGAGGCCCGATTCGTATATCTTCGGCGAGTCGGTGCACCTTGTCAGGCAGAGGCTTGGGCATGTGCTCGCAAAAGAGCACCCCGTCGACGCGGACCTTATCGTCCCCGTTCCGGATTCAGGGACGCCCGCCGCGCTCGGTCTCTCGCATGAGTCGGGAATAGAGCTCGAGATGGGCATAATCCGCAACCATTACGTCGGCAGGACGTTCATCCAGCCGCTGCAGCATATCAGGGATTTCAGCGTGAAGATAAAGCTGAACCCGATAAAGGCGCTGTTGAAGGACAAGAGGGTCATAGTCGTCGACGATTCGATAGTGCGCGGGACGACATCGAAAGCGAGGATAAAGAAGCTTTACGACGCGGGAGCGAAAGAGGTCCATATGAGGATATCGTGCCCTCCGATAAAGTTCCCGTGCTTCTACGGGATAGATTTCCCGACGAAGAAGGAGTTGATCGCGGCGACGCATACGGTAGAAGAGATACGCAAATACCTCGGCGTCACGACCCTCGGATACCTTTCGGTCGAGGGGCTGCTAAGCTGTGTCGCGTGCCCGAAGAACTATTGCACGGCGTGTTTTACCGGAGATTACCCGGTGCCGTTCGGCGGAGAGGCAAACAAGTTCGCTACTGAGCATAAAGGATATTAAAATGGGGCTTACCTACAAGAAGGCGGGTGTCGATATCGTTGAAGCGAGCCGTTTCATCGGCGCGATAACAAAGTACACGCGCAGCACGGCGCGCAAAGGGGCGGACTGCGGGCTCGGCGGGTTCGGGGGGCTATTTGACCTGAAGGCCTCCGGATACAAGGACCCCCTGCTCGTATCGTCCACCGACGGAGTCGGCACGAAACTCAAGATCGCCTTCCTTGCTGGAAAGCATGACACTGTAGGCATAGATATGGTCGCGATGAACGTGAACGACGTGCTGACGACCGGCGCGGAGCCGCTGCTCTTCCTAGATTATATCGCTACGGGGAAGATAGACAGGAGAGTCCTCGCGGACGTCGTTAAGGGGATATCAGAAGGGTGCAGGCAGGCCGGCTGCGCTCTTGTCGGCGGCGAGACCGCGGAGATGCCGTCGTTCTATAAGCCCGGCGAGTATGACCTCGCGGGTTTCTGCGTCGGGGCGGTCGAGAGGAAAAATATAGTCGACAACTCCAATATGGAGGAAGGCGATATAGCCGTCGGGCTGGCCTCGAGCGGCCCGCATTCGAACGGTTATTCGCTCATAAGGAAGGTTTTTTCGACGGCCGAACAAAAGAAGCTCGCGAAAGAGCTGCTTGCGCCGACGAGAATATACGTCAAGCCCGTGCTCGAGCTCAGGAAGGCCGTAAAGGTCAAGGGCATAGCGCACATAACCGGAGGGGCGTTCTTCGAGAAATTACCGCGCATCGTCCCGGACGGGAAGACACTCGTCATAGAAAAGGGATCGTGGGTCGTCCCGGAGATATTCAGGAAGATACAGAAGAAGGGCCGTATCGAGGAGGTCGAGATGTTCCGGACCTTCAATATGGGCCTCGGCATGATCGTTGTGATGCCGCCGCAGGATTTTAGCAAAGCGAAGAGGATCTTCGCGTTACACGGCATAGATTCGTGGATAGTCGGATCGGTCAATAAGGGCAGCAAAGCCAAGGTCCCGCCGCAGCGGGGCAAGGTAAAGATAATATGCGGGTTCTGATCATAGGTTCGGGCGGCAGGGAGCACGCGCTCGCCTGGAAAATAAAACAGTCGACGCTCGTAGATAAGGTCTATTGCGCGCCGGGCAACGGCGGCATCTCGTCGATAGCCGAGTGCGTCGATATAAAGCCGGACGATATCACGGGCCTTATCGGGTTCGCGACGAGGAACAAGATAGACCTTACCGTCGTCGGGCCGGAAGCGCCGCTCGCGCTCGGGATTGTCGACAGGTTCTGCGTGAACGGGCTCAGGGTGTTCGGCCCGTCGAAGGAAGCCGCGAAGATAGAAGCGAGCAAGGTCTTCATGAAACAGATCATGAAGAAATATAACATACCCACGGCGGATTTTGAGGTGTTCGAGGACAGCGCCCGCGCGAAGAGGTATATCGAAGGGCTTAAAAGGAATTTCGTGGTCAAGGCGGACGGGCTCGCGGCCGGCAAGGGAGTCGTCGTATGCTCGTCGAAAGAGCAGGGGATATCCGCCGTGGAATCGATGATGGAGCGCCGCGAGTTCAGGAACGCGGGGAGCAGGATAATCATCGAGGAATGCCTCGAGGGCGAGGAGGTCTCGATACTCGTGATCACCGACGGGAAAGATTGCGTCCCGCTCGCGTCAGCACAGGACCACAAGAGGATATTCGACGGGGACAACGGCCCCAATACGGGCGGCATGGGCGCTTATTCGCCGGCGCCGGTGGCGACGCCCGAGCTGACCGATTCCGTAATGAACGGCATAATCAGGCCGACGATCGCCGCATTGGGCAAGGAGAACGCCCGATATACGGGAGTATTATATGCAGGGATAATGGTGACGGACGCGGGCCCCAAGGTCCTCGAGTTCAATTGCAGGTTTGGGGACCCTGAGACGCAGGTTATCCTCCCGCGGCTCAAAAGCGACCTGATCGAGCTTATCGAAGCTTCGATAGACGACGAGATAGATATGGCCAAACCGGACTGGGATGAGAGGGCATGCGTGTCGGTCGTGCTCTCTTCGGGAGGATACCCGGGGGAATACGAGACCGGATTCGAGATAGAAGGCCTCGACGCGCTCGATAAGGCGAAAGACGTATTCGTCTTCCATGCCGGCACGAGATCCGCCGACGGAAGGACCGTCACGGCGGGAGGGCGCGTGCTGAACGTGACCGCTCTCGGTTCGGATATAAGGGACGCGATCGACAGGTGCTATAACGCGGTCAACCTCATAGAGTTCGAGGGCATGCATTTCAGAAGGGATATAGGGCACAGGGCGCTGAAGAGGTGAACAAAAGGAGCTTCACATGGCAAAACCCAAGATAGCGGTGATACTGGGATCGGATTCAGACCTGTCGACGATGGAAGAGGGGCTTAAGGTCCTCAAAGACTTTAAGGTCCCGTTCGACCTCAAGATAATGTCTGCGCACAGGAGCCCCGCGCTCGTGCACGCGTTCGCGAAGACCGCCGAGAAGGAAGGCATACACGTGATCATAGCCGCGGCGGGCGGCGCGGCGCACCTCGCGGGCGTCATAGCTTCGATGACGCGCCTGCCGGTCATCGGCGTGCCTATGGAGACGAGCAGCCTGAACGGGATGGATTCACTCTTCTCGACGGTGCAGATGCCTTACGGCGTGCCTGTGGCGACGATGGCTATAGGCAAATCGGGCGCGCGCAACGCGTCGATATTCGCGCTGCAGATACTCGCGCTCGAAGACAAGAAAGTCGCCGGCGAGCTCAACGCTTTCAAGAAGAGGCTTGAGGCCGACGTGATAGCGAAGAACAAAAAATTAAGCTTATGACGATAGTGGTGCGCATCGATGCCTCGCGGCCTGATGCGGGAAAGATAAATGAAGCGGCTTCGGTCCTCAGGAACGGCGGGTTGGTGGGTTTCCCGACCGAGACGGTATACGGCCTCGGCGCGAACCTGTTTGATGCCCGGGCGGTAAAGAAGCTTTACAAAATAAAGAACCGCCCGCTGAACAAACCGCTTACCGTGCATATCGCGGGCCCGGAGGACGTGAAAAAGATGGCCGGCCGCATACCGCTGAAAGCGGCGAGATTGATGAAGAAGTACTGGCCCGGGCCGCTGACGCTGGTATTGAAGGACAAGCGCGGCAGGAAGACCGGGTTCAGGATGCCCGACAACAGGATAGCGTTAAAGCTGATCAGGGCGGCGGGTGTGCCCGTCGTCGCGCCGAGCGCCAACATATCGGGCAATAAGCCGCCTGTCAGCGCGAAGGAGGTCCTGCGGGACCTCGACGGGATGATAGAGGTCGTCATAGACGGCGGCAGGACAAAGATAGGGAAAGAATCGACGGTGGTGGATATGTCGGGCAGGAAGCCGGTGATATTGCGCGAAGGCGCTATCCCGGGGCCCAAAATATGCGAGGTCGCCGATGGTTAAATCCGTCCTGATGGTATGCACGGGCAACTCGTGCCGCAGCGTAATGGCCGAGGGCCTCCTTAAGAAATGGCTGAAAGAGCATAAGTGCGCGGATGTGAGGGTCGCCTCGGCCGGCATCGCGACGATACCGGGCATGATGGCCAGCTCCAACGCCGTAGAGGTCATGAAGAGGGAGCACGTCGATGTGTCGGGCCACCGCGCCCAGGTGGTGTCGGGGCAGCTCATAAAAGAATACGACCTGATACTTTGCATGGAGCCCGTGCACTCGCAGTCGATAAAGGAGCTTTTGCCCGAGGCCTCGGAGAAGACGCACCTGCTTGTCGAATACGCCTATGACGGGGACGCGGAAAAACCGAAGAACCTCTGGGTCACGGACCCTATAGGCAAGCCGAAAGAAGTGTATGAATCGGTCCTTATGACCTTAAAAGACGCGATAGAAAGGGTGGGGAAGAAGATATGCGCATAGCCATAGGCGCCGACCACGGCGGTTTTGACCTGAAGGCGAAGATGATCAAGTACCTCAAGTCCAAAGGCCACGAGGTGAAGGATTTCGGTTGTTTTTCCGCAGAATCCTGCGATTACCCGAAGTTCGGGTACGCCGTCGCGGACGCGGTAAGCAAGAAGAGATTCCCGAGGGGCGTGCTGATATGCAAGAGCGGCATAGGAATGTCGATAGTCGCGAACAAGTCGCGCGGCGTCCGCGCGGCGCTTGTTTTTGATATCGACGGCGCGCGCTCTTCGCGCGAGCATAACGACGCGAATGTAATCGTCTTCAGCGCGAAGGCGACGAACATATTCAAGGCGAAGAGGATCCTTGACGTCTGGTTCGCGACGAGGAGGGCGGGGGGAAGGCATTTAAGGAGAGTAAAGCAGATATCAGACCTGGAGGCGATTTGATGGACCATCTCAAGAAGACGGACCCGGAAGTATACGAAGCGATAATCAACGAGACGAAGCGCGAGGAGGGCAACATAGAACTTATCGCGAGCGAGAACTTCGTAAGCCGCGCGGTCCTCGAGGCGCAGGGCTCGGTGCTCACGAACAAATACGCGGAGGGCTATCCGGCCGCGCGCTGGTACGGCGGATGCGAGCATATCGATGTCGCCGAGAAACTCGCGATAGACCGCGCGAAGGAGATCTTCAAGGCTGAACACGCGAACGTCCAGCCGCACTGCGGCTCGTCCGCGAACATGGCCGTCTATTTCGCGGCGCTCAATATGGGCAACACCGTAATGGCGCTCGACCTCGCCTGCGGAGGCCACCTGACGCACGGGCACAAGGCGAACTTCTCGGGGAAATATTTCAATATAGTGCCTTACATGGTCGACCGCAAGACGGAGATGCTCGACTACGACGGGATAGAGAGGATTGCGGTCGAGTGCAGGCCGAAGATGATACTCGCGGGCGCGTCGAACTACCCCCGCGCGATAGATTTTAAGAGGTTCCGCGGGATATGCGACAAGGTCGGCGCGTACCTGATGGTCGACATGGCGCATTTCGCCGGCCTCGTGGCCGCGGGGCTGCACCCGGACCCGGTCCCTTACGCGGAATTCGTCACCACGACGACGCACAAGACGCTGCGCGGGCCGCGCGGCGGAATGATACTCTGCAAAAAAGAGTTCGCGAAGAAGATCGATTCGATGGTCTTCCCGGGCATACAGGGCGGGCCGCTGATGCACGTCATAGCGGCTAAAGCCGTCGCGTTCAAGGAAGCTCTCGAGCCGGAGTTCAAGGTCTACCAGGGGCAGATACTCAAGAACGCGCGCACGCTCGCGGCGTCCTTCCAGAAGAAGGGCTACAGGATAGTGTCGGGCGGCACCGATAACCACCTCTTCTCGATAGACCTCAACAGCAAGGGGCTCAACGGCAAGGACGCGCAGGAAGCGCTCGACAAGGCGAGGATAACCGTCAACAAGAACACTATTCCCTATGACCCGAACCCCCCGATGAAACCGAGCGGGATAAGGATAGGCGTGCCGGCCGTTACGACGCGCGGAATGAAAGAGAAAGAGATGGAAGAGATAGCGTCGTTAATGGACGAGGTCTTGGGCAATATAACCGACGCCGCTGCCGCTAAACGGGTAGGCGACAAGGTCGGCTTGCTCGTGAAAAAGTTCCCGCTTTACGCCGACCTCCTGAAAGGTGAATGATATGGCGAAAAAACCGTCATTGAAGAAGAAGCGCCCCGAATGGGACGAATATTTCATGGGGATAGCGGAACTCATATCCGAACGCTCGACCTGCCTCAGGAGGTCCGTCGGCGCGCTGATAGTCAAGAACCGCAGGATACTGACGACCGGTTATAACGGCACGCCGAGCGGCATTGCGCATTGCGAGGACGCGGGCTGCCTCCGCGAAAAACTGAAAGTCCCGTCCGGCGAGCGCCATGAGCTTTGCCGCGGGCTACACGCGGAACAGAACGCGATAATACAGGCCGCGCTCTACGGCGTCGACATACACGCCAGCACGCTCTACTGCACTAACCAGCCGTGTTCTATATGCGCGAAGATGCTCATCAACGCCGGCATAAAGGAGATCGTCATCGGCTCGGGATATCCCGACGAGATGGCGAGGAAGTTCTTCGAAGAGGCCGGCATAACCGTAAGGACAGAACCGGTAAAGGGGAAGAGATGAAATGCCCTTTCTGCGGCACGATAGAGGATAAGGTAATAGATTCGCGCATATCCGCCGAAGGCGACACGATAAGGCGCCGGCGCGAATGCCTCAAGTGCCAGAAACGGTTCACGACCTACGAGCGCCTCGAAGAGCACCAGATGATGGTCATCAAGAAAGACGGCAGGCGCGAACCGTTCGACAGGAAGAAGCTCCTTTCCGGCATAGTCAAGGCGTGCGAGAAGCGGCCGGTCCCGATGGACAAGATAGAAGGCATGGTCGACGAGGTCGAGCGCCTCATACAGCGCAACTATGAGAAAGAGGTCTCCTCCACGACGATCGGCGAGTTCGTGATGAAGCAGCTGCACGACCTCGATGAAGTAGCGTACGTCAGGTTCGCTTCGGTCTACAGGCAGTTCAAGGACATCAACCAGTTCATGAAGGAGTTGTCCGGCCTGCTCAAGGAAGGACAGAAACCGGACGATAAGAGCAGGTATTGAAAGAAGCTTTATACTGGGAAAAAGCGGCCGGAACTGCCGCGCCGGCAGTACATTGTCTCCTCTGCCCGCATGACTGCAAAATTGCGGACGGCGCGACAGGTATCTGCGGGGTGCGCCGGAATTCCGGGGGCAGGCTCCACTCCATAATATACGGCGAGACGACGTCCGTCGCTCTCGACCCCATAGAAAAGAAACCCCTCTACCATTACCATCCCGGCGAATATATCCTGTCGCTCGGCACGAAAGGGTGCAATTTCAAATGCCCGTTCTGCCAGAACTGGGCGATATCGCAGGATGACGGCGCCCCGACCGAAAAGATAACCCCCGAGTGGGCCGTCGCGAAGGCGAAGGAGCTCAAGTCGTTCGGTATCGCATATACGTATAATGAGCCGTTCATCTGGTACGAGTTCGTCCTCGATACCGCTAAGCTGGCAAAAAAGGCCGGCCTTGAGAACGTGCTCGTGACAAACGGATACGTGAACCCCGGGCCGCTTGCGGAGATCCTGCCGCTCATCGGCGCGATGAACATAGACCTGAAATCAATAGACGACGGGTTTTACAGGAAGTACTGTAAGGGAAGTTTGGGGCCGGTCTTGAGTACAATAAAAACATCCGCGAAATCATGCCATATAGAAATAACCAACCTCGTCATAACCGGTCTCAATGACACCGATGCGGATTTCAAAAAATTATCCGGTTGGATATGCGATAACGCCGGGCCGGAGACGCCGCTGCATTTCTCGCGGTATTTTCCGTGTTACAGGATGGACCTGCCGATTACACCCAAAGAGACCCTTGAGCGCGCCCGTGGCATAGCAAGGGAAAAGTTGGAAAACGTATATCTGGGAAACATCTGAAGAATGTGCCCATGGTGTTCGAAACGTGATTATTGACTATCGGCTAATTAAGTGGCATACTTCTTACATATACAGGGGGTTGAGACCGGCATGGAACGTCGTGTTGGATTTGCCATAATTTTTGCCTTGGGGGTACTGTCTGTCCTTTCGATGATAGCCCTCGCATTCGCCTTTACCTCGTTACGCGAGACATACATTTCACATAATTACGCCTATTCTATCAAAGCAAAATTTGCGGCAGAAGCCGGCCTGGCAAGGACTATAGCAGAGCTTAAATCCGAAACCCTTGCCAATTTCCAGGATGCTTTAAACGAAACCTGGGCTTCGGGTTATAGCGGCACCGTAGGGAACAATACTTATAACGTTACGGTAATCGACGAGGCCAGGAAAGTAAATATAAACAATGCGAATGCCCAGCTACTCGACAACCTTCCAGGGATAACGCCGGAACTGGCTGCCAATGTCGTGAGTTACAGGACAACCAGTGTATTCGCGACCCCGGAGGAGATCAAGTTTGTTACAGGCATTACGGCAGCCATATATGCAGGGATATCCGACCTAATTACGACATCCTCGTATTCGGATCCGCATTGCGCCGGCAGGAGCCCGATAAATGTCAATACCGCGGATTTCACAGTACTTCAGGCGGTCTTTGAGGGTATAAGCGGAGGCGGAAATACCATATCTACTGGCGAAGCGATTGCACTGGCGACGCATATAGCAGGGGACAGGTCGTCGTCTCCCATGACGGCATGGGCCGATTTCAGCGCATCCATAGATGATGCCGTGTCCGACGGCCACATATCATCAGGCGAGGCTGCGATTATAAAAGAGAACTGCAATCCTAACAGGGTAAAACCCTCCTCCACCCTGACCGCTTATACCACGGAGTTCTGTTATAACTCGGGAGGCGTATACAGCCTTCTCTCGACCGGTGCCTCTACCAGGGCGGGAGTCCAGGTGGGCGCAGTGCAGAAGCGTATGATAACAAAAATATTTGATATGTGGGTCCAGACGGACAAGGCCGAATTCATGGTTCCGTGGCTTAATGACGAGATGGAGGAGGTGGACCTTGCCGATGGTGATTTAATATTTGTGACATGGATGGATTCCTGTCCGGTAAATTCGACGCAGAGTTGGGATACCACGGGTTACGATACGGTGCCCAACTCATTAAAACTGGGTTTTTGGGACAATTTTGAAGAATATATCATGGTGTGGCCCGATACGTACGGCGACCGGATAAACGACTGGTCCGCCTGGTATTGGGGTTCGGGAGGCCTTAATGTCTCCGGAGGCGTACTTAATGTCTCGGGAGGCTGGACACAGTCGAATCTTGATTACCAGTATCCGGGAAGATTTCCGACCGTCAATAACACGAACAGGTGGAATATGGGCGGATTAACCTGCACGATCTCCATGAGGTGCCCCAATATTTTTTACTGGAGGAGATGGATCAACTCCAACAACGATACAAGGATATATGTGGAGGGCGATCCGAGCGGCTCCGGGAATACAAGGCTTACTATAATGTCGCCTTCCGGATATGAATACGGAAGTTATTCCTTTCCCGGCAGCCCTACAAGGATCACTATCAGGTTGAACGGCAATAATACGGTCGCCGCGGCCTTTATGTCGAACGGGACCATCGGGGGAACTCAGAGCATAGGAAGCTCAAATATGAGTAACTCGGGCCAGGTAATAGGCGCCTATCAGGCATGGGTCGATAACGTCAGGGTCATACCGGCCAAAAGGGGGACTAACACATGGAACGGCCGGTATATATCGGCTCCTTTTAACCTAACGGGGTCGGTAAGGCTCGGGAATATTTCCGGCACGGTGACTATCCCCGCATCGGCAAACGCGGCATCGGAGACCGTCACCTATGGTTTCTGTCCCGATGGCAGTTTAGACGTGAACGGAGACGGCACCCCCGACGCGGCGATAAGCAGCGGCGATATGACAAATGTTTTTCAATATGTGGTCTATTTTTCCTCAAATAACGCGACCCTTTACGAAACGCCGGTCCTGGAGGACATAACCATAACCTATATCAGGGATACGGTCAACCTGTATTACAGATGAGGGCTAAAATGACGAGATCTTTACTGAAATGCGTGATATCGATCATGGTTTTTCTCTCGTTGTGTGTGCCCGCTTTCGCCGGAGACGGGGCGGATCCCAAGCAGCTTCCGGAAAAATACTTTGCAGAGGACTACCTCTATGGCATATGTTTTATACAGGGGCTAAACGAGACAATAAAAGCCATAGAGTCCCTGGACCTCAGTTCCAGAAGGCCGACATATGTGCGCTACCTTGAGATGGCAAATGAATACGAATCTATGGCGGATAATAAAAAAAGCAAGGATGGTAATGGGCAACTTTTACCGGATGACCAGAGAAGATATCTCCTGATCGCCCTGAATTGTTTTGAGCTGGTATCGAAGAGTTCCGTCCTCGAGATAAAAGGCAGCGGAGAGAAAGGGATAAAAAGGTGCAGGGAAAAGCTGCTGTCCCTTAAAGCGGATGAATTTGAGGACCAGTTCCTTGTGCTCCAGAGGTGCATAGACATCGACCAGAGCCAGGACGTAAAGAAGAAAGAAGAAAAGTTGCTTGCATATTACCAGCGGGGCAAGGAATACGAAGACAAGGCCGATAAATCCTCCGATAACGGTTATAAGAAAAAAAACTATCTGGCCGCATTGGATTTTTACGGGATAGTCGTTTCTTTCACCAAGGATAAGGACCTGAAGAAGCAGGCCGGAGAGGCAAAAGTGCGCTGCATAAAGGCGATGATCCCCCTTTAACCTTGACAAAACTGCCCTGATTCTGCTATCTTATATACCAGAAGACAAAGGCGTCTACCTAGTATAAGCGACAAAGGGGACGCTTTTTTTATTTCTTACCAATCTATAAAAAGGAGCCAGCAAAATGTCCAGCAAGAAGATCGAAGATTTTATGTCCAAGGTCATCGCAAGGGACCCCAACCAGCCCGAATTCCACCAGGCGGTCCAGGAAGTCGTGGAATCCGTCGCCGATTAT
>Ga0265297_10001847_pt1 | contig 46478 bp, 42 predicted proteins | sample Munlanlwell13791_FD_192502 | JGI IMG/M metagenome (GOLD analysis project Ga0265297, IMG submission 192502) | Leachate microbial communities from a municipal landfill in Southern Ontario, Canada - Leachate well 137-91 | ecosystem: Engineered > Solid waste > Landfill > Unclassified | place...
TCCAGCTTGCGGTTCAGCGCATAATAATTCTTTCACTTCTGCGCCAACAGCTGATTTATGCAGCGCGGGAACAGCAACCAATCCAATAACCAATACCATTGGCTGGTCTTGGATTTGCACAGGATCAGCTGGAACAAATCCAGTTACTTGTTCAGCCAAAAGAACAACCACTTCAATTACTCCAGCTTGCGGTTCAGCGCATAATAATTCTTTCACTTCTGCGCCAACAGCTGATTTATGCAGCGCGGGAACAGCAACCGAAGTAATTACTAATGATTTAGGAAATTGGAGCTGGCAATGTAAAAATAATAATACGGCTGTTAACTGTTTAGCTATTTTTAAACAGCAAGCCCACCCGTTAAGTTTAAAAATTTCTGCAGAACTTATTTCTGCTTCTAATCAGTTAACAAATAGCGCTTCTTATAAAATAGTTGTTTCGCTTGATCAGGCTTCAACTATGAGTAAGATAAAAATTAAAGCTTCTTCTGAAGGGGTTTCTTCTCTTGAAGACAGTATCAATACTCCTGCTTTTGGGTCTCAAGGGAAAATATGGAATACTATTTTAACTTTGCCAAAAAGTACAGTCGATCGTGATTGGACGATTAAAATAATTTCTTATGATTATGCCGGGGAATTAGCAACTGTTCCTTTAAGTTATGATTATTCCGAAGTCGAAAGTCCGATGACAACAATTATTGTTCCGGCAATAAAAGTTATTACGCCTTCAATAGAATGCGTTGTTGCTGAATATGAAAAAAACTGGTCTTCTTGTGTTAACGGAGAACAAACTAAAAAACTTATTACTAGTCCGGCTGGATGTGTTACTGATAAAGAAAAAATTATTAAACAACCTTGTTTTGAAAAAATCGAATGCATTTATGTTTATTCTGAATGGACATCTTGTTTGAATGGAAAAAGAACTAGAACGATAATTTCAAAACAACCCAATAATTGCAATTTTGGAAATCCGTTAATCGAAGAAGGCTGTATTCAAGAAAACATTATTAGTTCCAGTGAACCAAAAACAGCTGAAGAACCAGAAAAAACAAATTTAGAAATAACGCAGAAACAGGCGGAAATTGATTCAATTTGTCTTCAGGCTGGAATTAATAATCAGGCTGATTGCCAGCTTTATTTATATCAAAAAAACATTGTTTCAGAATGTTTGGCCAATAATTTAACAAGCTTAGAAAAATGCCGAGAATATTTTTTAAATAAATACGGGACTCCTTTAAAATGTGTTGGCTTAGAATCAGCTAAATGTGGTTCATTGATCAATGATGTTATTTTGCCTTATTTTAAAACCCTACCCATTACCGAAGAAACAAGAAAAACATTAAGCGAAGAAGCTGGAAAATCAGTAATTATTAATACCCAAACAGAAACATTAATTATTCCTTCTTTAGAAATAGAACCAAACGAACAGCCGATTGAAGTAAAAATTCAAAACCTGCCCTTAGCAGCTTCAAACGGAGAAGTTTCTGTGGCTTTGGTTGCAACAGAGCTAAAAGAAGAACAAAAGACTTTAGCTCCAGTAGCAATTGTTTTTGATAATAATAAAAATGGAGTGTCGGATGATTTTGAACTTCGTTTGGGAATTACTCCAGAGAATAGACAAGCAGTAGATTCTTCAAAATTAACAGGAATTGACAAAGCCATTATTGAAGGGCAAAGCATCGAACAGCCGAAATTTAATAAAACTGCAACAACAAGTGATGTTTTGAAAGTAGCGGAAATTAAAAATATCGATTCAGAAGATGTTGGCGGTTTGAGAAAAAATATTAGATTTGAGGGCAAGGCTTTGCCGAATCAAGTTGTTACCTTGTATGTTTATAGTGTTACGCCTATTATTTTAACGGTTCAGGCTGATGAAAATGGAAATTGGGTATATGATTTGGATAAAACATTAATCAATGGAACCCACGAAGTTTATGTGGCAATTAATGATGACGAAGGAAAAATAATCGAAACTAGCTTACCCAAACCATTTTTTATAGAAGAAGCTTTGGCTGTTTCTATGGAAGAATTTTCTGGAATTCAAGACGCAACCTCGATTCCTGATCAATCAAAAATAATTTTAATTTTTTATGCTTTGGCTGGATTAATTTGCGTTTTAGTTTTTGTTTCCTTGTTCTTATTGGTTAAACAAAGATTGGGAAAATAATTTTATTATGGAGAAAAAATTATCAATAAAATTTTTACAAGACAATCGGCAGGTTTTTTATTCGATTGCCATAATGATTCTTATTCCTACAGCAGTGATTGTAAACTCTTTATTATTCGGCCAGTCATTTCGAGAGATTTTAGATGTTAGCCTTTGGGATCGGGGAGTGGGTATCGGACAATCCATTAATGTTGCTTTGGCCGATAAGCTTGATTCTCCAGAAAAAATGCAAGACTTTGTTGATAATTGGAAAAATTATAATGATAATACGCGGTCTTTAGATATTTTTTATCCGCAAGATGGAAAATTTAAAGTTGTGGCCAGTATGGACAGTAATCGTTTAGAAGAAATGGAAAATTATGGAGATTATGTTTTGGCTTGGAGTAGCGAGAATCCGATTGCTCATAAAATAGTAATCAAAGAAACCAACGGAAGCAATACTTATTGGCTGGTGGTGACTCCGCTTAAAAATTTACAAGGAAAAACACAAGCCCTGCTTTCGATGCGCTTCTCTGCCACAATCGTTGAATCAAAATTAGTGGCTGTTTTAACCGCTTCTTTTTGGGTTTTACTTATCACTGTTTTTTTTATTGTTTTGCTTTTGCTTGGAAATTCCCGCTTATTTGAATATTCAATTCTTTATAATAAAATTAAAGAAGTTGATCAGATGAAAGATGAATTTATTTCCATGGCTTCGCACGAATTAAGAACCCCGATTACGGTTATCAAGGGTTATGTTTCTATGGTTTTAGAACAAGGGCAAGGGCTTTCCGAGCAAACTAGAAGCGATTTGTCTATTATTGGAAATTCAGCTGACCGCTTGGCGGCATTAATCGAAGATATGTTAAACGTTAGTAGAATCGAACAAGGCCGATTGAAAATAGAAGTTAAAGAAATGGAGTCTTGGCCGATTATCGAAGAAACCGTTCAAGAGCTTAAAATCAAAGCAGATGAAAAGAACCTGGCTTTAACTTGTCTTTTAGAGACAGAAGCAAAGACAACAATCAAAATCGATAAAGATAAATTTAAACAAGTTTTAATCAATATTGTTGGCAATTCGATTAAATATACTATGAGTGGAAGCGTGGAAGTAAAAGCGTTAAAGAGAGACAAAAATTTTGTTGTTTTAATAAAAGACACTGGCATTGGAATGACGGCGAAAGAAAGAGAACATTTATTTGAAAAGTTTTATCGGGTAAAAAGCAAAAAGACCGAAGAAATAATGGGTACAGGTTTGGGGCTATGGATTACCAAACAAATTGTTGAATTAATGAATGGAACAATTGCAGTTGATTCTATGGAGGGCGTGGGAACCCAAGTAACAATCGAATTTCCCTTGGCTGATGAAAAAAAATAACACCCCTTGTTTTATTTAAGAATATAAATTATAATTTTTTCGGAAATATGGATAATTTATCAGACGAACAATTGGTGGAAAAATATCTTCAGGGTGATAAAAGCGCTTTGGAGTTTTTGATTTCAAGATATTTAAAAGTTATTTATAATTTTGCTTATCATTATGCGGGAAATAGCGCTGACGCTGAAGATATTACCCAGGACGCTTTTTTAAAAGTTTGGAAAAATATTAGAAAATTCGATTCGCAAAAAAAATTCAAAAATTGGATTTTTGAAATAACTAAAAATACGGCTATTGATTTATCCCGTAAAAAAAAGATTATTCCTTTTTCTTGTTTCGAAGGAGAAAATGGCGAAAATTTTTTAATAGAAACTTTGTGCGACAAAAATCCCTTACCTTTGGAAATTTGTGAAAAAAAATATTTATCCGCTCAATTAACCAGTTCATTGGAAAAGGTTTCTCCCCAAGGAAAAAAAATTATTTTTATGCATTTAAACGAAGATCTTACTTTTAAAGAAATTGCCGGGATCTTAGGAGAATCAATCAACACTATCAAAAGCCGGTATCGGCGAGCTATTCTGGAACTAAAAAAAGAATTTTCTAATTAAAATTAAAGCGCCTCAAGGGCGCTTTTTTAAAAGCACCAAATTTGATTTTTTATTCGTAGTAATTATTATGAGTAAAAATAATCAAGAAATAGAACCCCCGGCTCATCTTTTAAATAAAATAATGGGTCGGATAGAACAAGAAGAAAGACTTCTTGCTTTAAAAAGAAGAATTTTTGGATTTTTTATCAGTTTAACCGGTTTAATTGTTTTCTTTTTTTACAGCCTGAGGGTAGTTATAGAAACCTTTACCAGCACTGGCTTTAGTAAATATTTTTCTTTGATTTTTACGGATACAGCTATTGTAATTAATTATTGGCAGAGTTTTTTTGCCACTCTTTTAGAATCATTTCCCGCAGCCGAAACAGCGATTTTTTTAGTTATTATTTTAGGATTATTACAATTATTTAAGACTATTTTAAAAGATTTAAAAAAATATAAAAAAATACAAAATATTTATGGATTTAAATAATTTTTTACAATCAAAAAATTTTAATATTATAACCTGGATACTTTTAGGAATCATTATCCTTTTATTGGTTTTTAAATTAGGGATGGACGTTGGTTTTAAAAAAGCTGAATTTTCTCATCGTTGGGGAGAAAATTATTATCGAAATTTTGCCGGACCAGCGGAAAGGTTTCCCAAAAATATGATGGGACCCGATGATTTTATGGATGCTCATGGGGTTTTTGGACAGATTATAAAAATAGATAACTCTGCGCTTATTATTAAAGATCGAAACGATATGGAAAAAATAGTTTCAATTAACGAAAAAACAATAATTAGAAATTTTGATAAAAATATAACCCAAGAAGAATTAAAAATTGATAACCACGTTGTTGTTATCGGAGAACCAGACGAAAGCGGAAAAATTATTTCTCGATTGATTAGAATTTTGCCCTTACCGCCAGAAATGAAAAAATAAAGAATAAAAATTATTATATTATGCTAAATGTATTTAAAAAATTATTAAAAATTATTGTTTCTCATAAGATAATCTCCGGAATATTATTAGTGATTATTGCCAGTGTTTGGTTTTGGAGCGGAACAATTAACAAAGATCAAAATATAGTAAAATATGTTGTTTCGCTGGCTAATAAGGGAACCTTAATTACTTCTGTTTCTGGAACCGGACAGGTTTCTTCTTCAAACGAAATTACGATTAACTCCAAAGCCTCAGGAGAAATAACTTATCTTGAAGTTTTGGCTGGGCAAGAAGTTGAAGAAGGCAAACTTTTATTAAAAATAAATTCTTCTGAGGCCGAGCAATCGATTAAAGACGCCCAAACCAGTTATGATTTAGCGTTTTTATCTTTAGAAGAATTAGTTGCTCCTCCGGACGAGCTTTCTTTAATGCAGGCTGAAGACGCTCTTACTTCAGCCAAAGATTCAAAAACAAACGCCGAAACTTCTTTAGAAAAAGCTTATGATGATGGCTTTACTTCTGTTTCCAATGTTTTCTTAGACTTGCCGGAAATAATGTCTGGATTAGATGATATTATTTACGGCGATACTTTTAATGATTATCAGGGAAACGCAGATTATTATGCGGGAATTGTTTCAGGATTAACAGGCAAAGAAAAAATTAATCAATACAAGCAGGATTGTTTTGATAAATATTTTTTAGCCCGCGAAGCTTATGACAAAAACTTTGAAAATTATAAAAAAATCAGTCGATATTCTTCTGAACAGGAAATAGAAAATTTAATCAATGAGACTCAGGAAACAAACATTTTAATATCAGACGCTATTAAAAGCACTAATAATTTGATTCAATTTTATAAAGATGAGCTTGTGAGCAGAAGATTGAATCCGAATCCTGTCTCTGACACTCATCTTTCAAGCTTAAATAGTTATACTAGCAAAACCAATAATTTTATTTCTTCTTTGCTTTCTTTGAAGCAAACAATTCAGAATGCAAAAAATTCCATAATTAGCGCGGAAAGAAATATAATCGAAAAACAGCTTTCTTTAGATAAAATAAAAGCAGGAGCAACCGAAATTAATATTAAATCTCAAGAAATGGCAGTAGCGCAAAAGAAAAATGCGCTTTTAACTGCTCAGAAAAATTTAGCTAATTATTATGTTTACGCTCCTTTTTTCGGAACTGTGGCAAAAATCAATGTTACCAAAGGAGAGACAATTTCTTCGGGAAATTCTTTAATGACATTTATTTCCAAAGGAAAAATTGTCAACATTTCTTTAAACGAAGTTGATATTTCTAAGGTTAGTATTGGGAATTTAGCAAATTTAAGTTTTGATGCTATAGAAGGGTTAACGCTTGTTGGAAAAGTTTCCCAAATTGATACTATCGGCACGGTTTCTTCGGGAGTAGTGAATTATAATGTGGAAATAAGCTTTGATGACGATTCCAATCAGGTTAAACCAGGAATGAGCACATCGGTTTCTATTACTACCGAAGCCAAACCAGATGTCTTGTTGGTGCCTAATTCAGCAATTAAATCTTCTAATGGCGGTTATTATGTGGAAGTTCCAGGCATTAAAGTTGAAGAAAATTTATTGGATAACAACAAAGGAGTAGTTATTTCTAGCACAATCGGAACGAAAACAGTAGAGATAGGATCAGCTAACGATTCTTATACAGAAATTATTAGCGGTTTAAGTGAAAATGAGCAGATAATTTCAAGCACAATTAATAGTGCCACAGCAAATAAAAGCACATCTTCAAATTCGAAAACCTCTACTTCAACAAATTCAAATTCGGAAAGAAATATCAATACCAATATGATGATTCCTGGGGCAGGGGGACCTCCTAATTAAAAAAACAATCATGATCGAGCTTAAAAACATAACAAAAGAATATTTTACTATTGCTGGATCGGTTCCGGTTTTAAAAGATGTTTCTTTAAAAATTTTTGATGGAGAATTCGTGGCTATTACCGGTCCGTCTGGTTCTGGAAAGTCTACTTTGATGAATATTATCGGCGCCTTAGATGTTCCAACCAAAGGAGAATATATTTTAGATAAAAAAGAAGTTTCTCAATTATCAGACGATGATTTAGCGGAAATTAGAAATAAAAAAATAGGATTTGTTTTTCAAACATTTAATCTTTTGCCAAGAGCTACTGTTTTGCGCAATGTTAGCATTCCTTTAATTTATGCAGAAACGTCAAAAGCAGAAAGAGAGATAAGAGCTAGACAGGCTCTAAAAGATGCTGGTCTAGATGAGGCTTTTTATAACCATTTAAGTAACCAATTATCTGGAGGACAAATGCAAAGGGTAGCCATTGCTCGGGCCTTGGTTAATAATCCTTCTTTGATTTTAGCTGACGAACCAACTGGAAATTTAGATTCAAAAACAGGCGAAATAGTTTTGAAAACATTTACTGATTTAAATAGAAATCAAAACAGAACAATTGTTTTAATTACCCATGAACGCGAAGTAGCCGAGCATGCTGATCGGATAATTAGCATTAGAGACGGAGTGATTGTTTCTGATTTTGGTGATTTAAAACAAAAAGCATAATTTTATGAAAATTCAAGACTTAATTGAAGAAATTTTTTTTGCATTATTAGCCAATAAAGCTCGTTCTTTTTTAACGATTTTGGGGATTGTTATCGGAATCGGTTCGGTGATAGTGATGATTGCTATCGGCCAAGGATCGCAAAGCAAGATTACCTCAAGCATTGAATCTTTGGGTGCTAATTTAATTGTTGTTAGTCCGGGGACACAAAGAGGATTTGGCATGATGGTAAGCGGGGGAAGAGGTTCGGCTCAAAGTTTGACAATCGATGACGCCGAAGCGATTAAAAATGAATTGAGCTTAGTAAAAGCAATTGAACCAGAAGTTTCTTCTCGATATCAAGTTTTAGCTAAAGGAACAAATACCAATGTTTCTGTGGTTGGAACAAATAACGATTATCTTTTAGTGAGAAACATGCAGATCGGAGAAGGGTCTTTTATTTCCGAACAAGACTTAAAAAATAAATCAAAAATTGCAATTTTGGGCACAACTGTTCGTGATGATTTATTTGGAGAAAACGCTGAAGCAGTCGGACAGACTATCAGAATTAACGGGATTGAGTTTAAGGTGACTGGCATTACTATCGCCAAGGGCGGAAATACTATGAATAGCCAAGACAATATGGTTTTTATTCCTATTACTACAGCCCAGCAATATTTGTCTGGAAGTAAATATGTCAGCAGTATTTATGTTTCAGCCATAGATCAGAAATCAATGACTATTTTGCAAGAACAGATAACATCTTTGCTTTTAGAGCGACATAATATTTCTGATCCTGATAGTGCTGATTTTTCAACTACCAATCAAGCGGATATTACCGAAACCGCTACCTCGGTTGCTGATACTTTTACCATTCTTTTAGCTTCCGTGGCTTCAATTTCTTTAATTGTTGGCGGAATTGGAATTATGAATATGATGTTGACGACGGTTACAGAAAGAACCAGGGAAATAGGGCTAAGAAAGGCTGTGGGCGCAAAAAAGAAAAATGTTAATTTGCAATTTTTGGGAGAGGCAATGGCTTTAACTTTTTTGGGCGGATTGATTGGTATAATTTTAGGATGGTTAGTTTCTTTTGGGCTTGATTATTTTGCGATAACCACAACCAAGGTTTCTTTTTGGTCGATTATTTTAGCTTTTGGAGTTTCGGCTTTGATTGGAATTTCTTTTGGTTATTATCCAGCTAGTCGAGCTTCAAAATTAAATCCTATTGAAGCATTAAGATACGAATAAATAAAAAGGTCGAAAAAGATTAATTTATTGTTAGAGATAATTTAATAATAGCTCTGGGGGGTTCGGGCAAATTTCAGTAAAACGGCTTTGCTTATACGACCCCTTAGAGCATGATTTTTTAAAAAGAGACAAAATGAAAAAAAATATAATTATTAAGGGAATATTTTTGATTATTTTTATTGGAGGAATTTGTTTTTACGGTGGGATGAAATATTCAGAGCAAAATAAAAAAACACCTGATTTTAAAAATCTTCAAAACACAGAAGGATTTTCAAAAACAAGGCCAGCGGAAGATAGCAGGGGAGGAATTATTAATGGAGAAATTATTGATCAAGATGAAACAAAAATTATTATTAAATCAGCCGATCAAAGTTCTAAAATAATTTTTTTGTCTGAAAAAACAATTATTAGCAAAACCGTAGAAGCTAATTTGAATGATTTACAAATCGGGAAAAAAATTATGATAAGCGGAAAGACAAATGAAGATGGAAGCATTACCGCCGAATCAATTCAGCTAGCTAGTGATTTAATCAAACAGCCAACAGCGCCAAACAATTAAAAGTTATTGGCAGAAAAATAAAAAACCGTTTTTGCGGTTTTTTAAAATTTGTTTTTTTCTAAATAATTAATGCCATTAAAATATTCATCTGCTCGTTCGGTTATTTTTTTCATAATTTCTACGGCTTCAATCGGATAATTGCCCATCGCGGTTTCGTCAGACAGCATTACTGCATCAGATCCGTCAAAAACAGCATTGGCAATATCAGTCACTTCGGCTCGGGTGGGATGGGGCCGGTCAATCATTGAAGAAAGCATTTCCGTGGCTACAATAGCTGGTTTTTTATGCCAATGGGCTCGGCGGATTAATTCTTTTTGAATAATAGGCACTTCTTCGATTGGAACCTCAATGCCCAAATCTCCTCGGGCAACCATTATTCCGTCAGCGTGTTTTATGATTTCATCAATATTTTTTAAAGCCAGAGCTCTTTCTATTTTGGCGATAATCAAGGGTTTTTTATTGGTTAAAATATCTTTTAGGGCAAAAATATCTTTTTCTGATTGAACAAAAGAAAGGCAGAGATAATCTGCTCCATTAAGAGCTCCGAATCGAGCATCAATAATATCTTTTTTTGTTAAAGCGCTTTGAGAAAGATTGGTTTGGGGGATATTGATGGCCTTGCGAGAGAAAAGCATTCCGCCCCGATAAGCCTTGGCAAAAATTTTTTGATTTTTTATTTCCGAAATTTCCAATTCAATCGCACCATTAGCCAAATAAAAAGGTTCGCCGATTTTAACATCATTACAAAGATCAGGAGAGTCAATTGGAATTTCGTTTTTTTCAAGATCAGCCTTTCCAAAAAGAAAAGCATAGGTTTCTCCTCGGACTATTCTAACAGAATGTTCTAGTTTTTCGACACGGATTCGGGGCCCCTGTAAATCAAGCATCATTTTCACGCGAATTCCGGTTTCTTTTTCAATTTTTAAAAAAGAAGATCTTATTTTTTTCCATTGTTTGTCTGTGGCGTGAGAAAAATTTATTCGGGCAATATTCATTCCCGCTCTGGCTAAAGATTTTAAGGTTTTATAATCTTCTGATTTTGGCCCAATAGTAGCAATAATTTGAGAATTCATATCGATTTTCGATTAGTTCAATTTTAAAGCTTTCATCACTAAAGTCAGGGTTTCATTTGCGTTTTCAGAAGCAAAATCTTTTCCTTGTTTTAAGATTGATTTTATAAGTTCTGGATCTTTGGTTATTTCTTTTTTCTTTTTTTGAAAATCTTCAATAAAGTTTTGAACAATTTTTGTTAATAGTTTTTTAAATTCTCCCATTACCGGAAGGCCTTGTTTGTGTTTTTTGATAATTTCGTCGATTTCTTTTTCTTCGTTTTTGGTTTTTGCTAGGTTTTTAGCAATCAAGATGTGGCTTTCTAGTTTTTCATTCATTATGCCTTCTAGGGCTGTTTCTGCGCTTTTGATTTTTTTTGCAATTACTTCTTTGCTGTCGCTTAGAAAGATTGCTCCTTCTGGTTTGCTCTTGCTCATTTTTCCTTCGCCCTTAAGAGAAAGAATATTAATATTTTTCATCTGGAGAGCTTCAGGAACAACAAAAGTATCCCCATATTTTTTATTAAATCTTTCGGCCAACTTTCGGGAAACTTCTAAATGAGATAACTGATCTTTTCCCACTGGAACGTTTTTTGCTCTTTGAATAAGAATATCTGCGGCCATTAAAACTGGATAAAAAAATAAAAGAGCATTGGCGTTTTCCGGTTGCTCTGAATTTTTGATTTTTTCTTTTAAAGTAGGAACACGTAAAAGCTCAGCGACAGTAATATGCCTAGCCAATAAAGCTGTTAGGGTCATAATTTGACCAGCAATATCTGATTGTAAAAATATTTTAGTTTTTTTAGGATTAATTTCTAAGGCTAGATAATCAGCTACGATTTCATTGATATTGTTCTTAACCACCGAAGGCTCATTATCGGTTAAAGCATGGAAATCAGCCACAAAAACCGCAATTGATAAATTGCTTTTTTGCATTTCAATAATTGGAGCAATCGCTCCCAAAAAATTAGCCACGCTTATATTTCCGGTTGGCCGGATGCCGGTAAAAATATCAATTTTTGTTTTCATAAGAAAATTATACCCTATAATTAATAAATAAAAAAGAGATTTAATGCTTTTAATCTTTAATTATTATATTGACAAAACAGATAAATTATGATATTCTATAAACAATATTGAGATTAAAAAACGGAGTCCCAGTATTATTCGGGAATCCGTTTTTTTAATTAAATAAATTACTATGAATCATAAAACATTTCGAAAACAAAATGGCTTTGGGTTTCGTTCAAGCGAAGATCATTCTGGATCCTTCCACTCTAAACGTTCTCAATCAAGCTTTAAAAAAAGACCTTCTTTTAAAAGAAAAAGAAGCGGTTTTGCTAAAAAAATAGATGTTTCTATGTTTATTCAAAACAATACTGTTGTTGATCAAGAGATTATCTATTCTCCTAAAAACAAATTTATTGATTTTAAAATAGACAGTCGATTAAAAAACAATGTAATACGCAAGGGTTATCAGAATCCAACCCCAATTCAAGATCAGACCATTCCTTTGGTTTTAGAAAATAAAGACGTGGTTGGAGTTGCTAATACTGGTACTGGAAAAACAGCTGCTTTTTTGCTTCCAACAATCAATAAAGTGCTCTTGAATAAAAAAGAAAAAATAATCATTCTTGTTCCAACGCGTGAATTAGCTTTGCAAATTGAAAAAGAATTTAAAGAATTCACCGTAGGATTAAGCATTTTTTCCGTAGTTTGTATTGGTGGAACAAATATTAAAAAACAATTTTTTGATTTAAGAACAAACCATAATTTTATTATTGGAACCCCAGGCAGAGTAAAAGATTTAGTCCAGAGAAAATCATTAAATTTATCCGTTTTTAAAACAGTGATTTTAGATGAAGCCGACCGAATGTTGGATATGGGTTTTATTGATGATATAAAATTTTTAATGTCAAAAATGCCAGAGAATAAACAAGCTCTTTGTTTTTCTGCAACAGTTCCTTCGGAAATTGAAATTTTAATTAATGAATTTTTAAAAAATCCAATTAAAATATCAGTGAAAAGCCGAGAATCATCAGCTAATGTTAGTCAGGATATTATTCGAGTGCCAGACCAAAAGAAAAAAACAGAAACCTTGTGTCAGCTTTTGATTAAACAAGAATTTTCCAAAGTTCTTATTTTTGGAAAAACAAAATTTGGAGTTGAAAGACTTTCTCGAACCTTGGTTGAAAAAGGATTTCAAGCTGTTTCTATTCATGGCGATAAAAATCAATCAAAAAGAGAAAAAGCCCTTAATTCATTTCGTAAAGATCAGGTAAAAATATTAGTAGCAACTGATGTGGCAGCGCGAGGCTTGGATATTAATGATATTAGCCATGTTATTAATTATGACCTTCCAGCGACCTACGACGATTATGTTCATCGAATTGGACGAACCGGCCGAGGGTCAAAAAAGGGAATTGCCATTACCTTTGTTTAACGAGAAAAGATTAGGGCCTGCATTTTTAAAAATTGCAGGCTTTTTTGAAAATGCTATAATAGAAAAATAGAATCAAAAAAATGAAAGAAATATTTTTTAAAGGCATCAAAGCCGACAATTTAAAAAAAATAGATTCCTTGCAAGATGGATGCTGGATTAATATTGAAAACGCAGAAGCAGAAGATATAAGTTTTGCGGCTCAAATAACCGGATTAGAATTATCTGACCTGGAAGATTCTTTGGATTTATATGAATTGCCCCGAATCGAGCGAGAAGGCGAAAACATAATTTTATTTATTAGAGATGCCCAGGAGCACGATAAAGAAGATGTTTATACTTCACCTTTGACTGTGGTGATGGGGAAAAACTATTTAATTACTATTTCTCCGGAAAAAAATAATACAATCAGGTCTATTATTGAAGAAAAACCTGTTTTTTCTACCACTCAGCGAAGTAAGTTTTTGATTTACCTTTTATTGCTTGTTTCTAAAAATTTTACAAAAGGGATTAAAAAAGTGAAAAACAATGTTTTTAATCAAAAAAAAGAATTAAAAAAAATTAAAAGTTTGGAAATTGTAAAATTAATCGAAGGAGAAGAAATACTAAATCAATATATTTCTGCCTTAACTCCGATGAAGATATTAATCGAAGCTATTTCGAATGGAGGATATGTGCGCATATACAGTAATGATAATGATTTATTAGAAGATATGATCATTGCCATTAGACAGTCTCTTGATAATTGTTTGGTCAGCGTAAAGAGTATTAAAAATTTAAGGGATTCCTATCAAGCTATTTTTACTAATGATTTGAACGACACCATCCGCTTATTAACTTCTTTGACCGTGATTTTAACGGTTCCAACGATTATTTCAAGCTTATATGGGATGAATATTGGCCTTCCTTTTGGTGAGAGTAATTTTGCTTTTTTGTTTGTGATTTTGTTGATATTTTTTATTTCTTCTATTTTTTATTTTATTTTCAAATCAAGAGATTGGATTTAATATTTTAACAGCCAATAGGCTGTTTTTTTGTTTTTAAATTTATTGATTTTTTTGCTTGACGTTCTGGCAAATTAGTGAAAAAATCATAATATCCTCTTTATTGGCAAGAAAATTAAAATTATGAAGATACTTTTAACAAAACAAGCAGAAAAAGCTTTTAATTATTTTAATAAAGCGCAAGAAATTGCCTTAAAATCAAGCTGTTTAAGGTCTCGTTGCGGATGTATAATTGTTAAAGATAACGAAATAATCGGGCAGGGATATAATTCTCCCCCCAAAGATATTATTTTAACATCTTGTCGAAAAGATAGTTTGCCAGATGATTTTAAATCAGACAGGACCTGTTGCGTGCACGCTGAACAGCGGGCAATTATGAATGCTTTAAAAAATAATTCTGAAAAAATAATCGGTTCTAGTTTGTATTTTATTCGAATCAATGAAAAAGGAGAAAAAACTTTTTCCGGAGAGCCCTATTGCACTATTTGTAGCAAAATGGCCCTAGATGTTGGGATTTTTGAGTTTATTTTATTCAGAGAACAGGGTATTTGTGTTTATGATACCGAAGAATATAATAATCTTTCTTTTGAATATCAAGAAGACAATAATTAAAAATTATAATTAAAAAATAAAAAATTATTAAAATGAATTTTAATTTTATCAAATCAAAAAAATTTATCATTATCAGCTTAGTGGTAATTTTGATAATAGCGGTAGTTGGAATTATGTTTCAGGCAAAACCTCAAGCTAAATATGAAACCGTTAAAGTAGAAAAAGGAAATTTAGAACAAACCGTAGATGTTACCGGAAATTTAAAATCAGCCGAAGAGCTATCTTTGAATTTTCAGTCTTCAGGTGTTATTAGTTATGTTGCGATTAAAGAAGGAGATTTGATCAAAAAAGGGCAATTAATCGCCAACCTTTCTTTGGCTGAGGCAGATGCCGCGGTTGCCCAGGCCCAAGCGAATTTAAATCAAAAATTAGCCGGAGCCACTTTAGAGCAAATTAATTCCGCTCAAAAACAAGTTGATTCCGCTGAGACTGCGCTTTTAAATGCTCAAACCTCGGCAGTCGCCAATTTAAATTCAAAATATGAAAGCGCTTTGGCTTCTTTAGAAGATATTTCCGTTAAAATAAATAATACTTTTAAAACAGTAAAAGAGATTCAATTAAAATATTTTATCGGAAGTAGCCAAGACGCAATAAAATTTCAGAATAATCTTGATTTAATTAATAATGCTCAATTTAAATTTAATAGTGCCTTAACCTTAGCAAAAATAAGTAAAAGCCAAGCAGACATTGATTCAGCAATTAATAAGGTGGCTGAAGAATTAGACGTTATTTTAAGCGCTTTATTTTCTAATCGAGAGATTTTAGACAAAGAACCTTATAAATCAACTGTTCTTGAGTCGGAAAAAACTTCCCTAGATAGTCAGAAAACAATAATGAGCACAGCAAAGATTACAATTTCTGGAATAAAAAACGATATTATGGTTTCTAGATCTCAAAATGAAAACAATATCAATGCTGCCGAGGCAGCTTTAAATCTTCAAAAAGCAAATTATGATTCTTTGATCGCTAAGCCTAGAGATGTGGATATTGCTTATTATGAAGCTGTTTTGGCTCAAGCCAAAGCTAATCGAAACAAAGCCATAATTTTTGCGCCTATTAGCGGAGAAATTAGTAAGGTTTATAAACAAAAAGGGGAATTAATTTCTTCAGCCGAACCAATGGTTCAGTTGTTATCTCCTCATTTTGAAATAGACGTTGCTGTTCCGGAAACAGATGTGGTGAAAATTAAAAAAGAACATTTGGCAATAATTACTTTTGACGCCTTGGGTACGGAAATGAAATTTAGTGGAAATGTAATGTCAATCGAGCCAGCTTCAACAAACATTCAAGACGTGGTTTATTATCGGGTAAAAGTAGGAATAGAAGATACCAGCAATGGATTAATTAAGCCAGGAATGACTTGTAATATTTTAATAGAAACAGATGCTCGAGAAAATGTTTTATTTATTCCTTCGCGGGCGGTTTTAACTAGAGCTTCTACTGGAGAAAAATATGTTCGTATTTTGGAAAATAATAATTTAATCGAGAAGAATGTTTCTTTGGGATTAAAAGCGGACGATGGTTTAGTGGAAATTTTGTCAGGACTAGAAGAAGGAGAGATAATTATTTTAAAAACATTATAAGCCAATGCTAATTAGCGTTAAAAATTTAAAAAAAGATTTTGGCGAAGGAGAAACAATTACCAATGTTCTCAAGGGTATTTCATTTGATGTAAAAAAAGGAGAATTTATTTCTATAATGGGGCCATCTGGTTCTGGAAAATCAACCTTGATGCATATTCTTAGTTTTTTAGACAAGCCAACTGGCGGACAATATTTTTTTGAAGACAAAGAAATTAATAATTTTAGTGATGACCAATTAGCAGAACTAAGAAGCAAAAAAGTTGGATTTATTTTTCAATCTTTTAACTTATTAAACAAAGCCAATGTTTTAGAAAATGTAATGCTTCCAATGATTTATTCCAAAACTTCTAATGCTGAAAGAATTTTGCGAGCAAAAAAATACTTAGGGGAGGTGGGTTTGGATCACCGGATGTATTACAACCCAGCTAATCTTTCTGGTGGAGAAAAACAAAGGGTGGCTATTGCTCGGGCTTTGGTTAATAATCCAGAAATTATTTTTGCAGATGAGCCGACCGGAAACCTGGATTCCAAATCAGGATATCAAGTAATGAAAATTCTCCAAGAATTAAACCAAAAAGGAAATACCATTATTTTGGTTACTCACGAAAAAAATACAGCTGAACATGCAGAAAGAATTATAACCTTGCGAGACGGAATTATTATTAATGATAGTCCTGTTGCTCAAAGGCAGTTTTATAACAACGGCTACGAAGAATTAAGAAAATAATATGGATTTTCAGGAAGCAATAAAAAATTCTTATCGAATGATTTTAAGCAATAAAATGCGGTCTTTTTTGACAATGCTGGGAATTATTATTGGGATAATGGCAGTAATCGTGGTTGTTTCTTTAGGAGCTTCGGCTCAAAGCTTGATTTTAAGTGAAGTAAAAAGTCTGGGTTCTAATTTAGTAGGAATCTTGCCTGGAAAATCAGACCCCAAAGGGCCACCAGCCTCTGCTTTTGGAGTTATTACAACAACTTTAAAATATAAAGACGGGGAAAGGATTTTAAAAAGAGACAATCCCAATCTCGAAAGTTTGTGTATGTATGTTCAAGGCACTGATACGGTGGTTTGGAATAATAACAATCCAGTGGTTACTTTTATGGGCGTAACTTCAAGTTATATCGAAGTTGAAGATGCTAAGATTGCTAGTGGAAGGTTTTTTACTGAAGAAGAAAATAATTCTAATGCCAAGGTGGTGGTTATTGGAAGCGAGGCGGCGAAAGATATTTTTGGCGATCAAGATCCAATCGGCAATCAAATAAAAATTAAGAAAAGTATTTTTAATGTAATCGGGGTTTTTGAAAAAAGAGGAGGCGGATTGGCTCAAAGCCAGGATAAAGAAATTTTTGTGCCCATTAAAACAGCTCAAACATTACTTTTGGGGATTGATTATCTTGGCTTTATAAGAATCAAAGTTGATCGTCCGGAAAATATTAATAATGTTATTGCTTTTGTTGAAGATGTTTTAAGAGATAGCCATAATATTCAAAATCCAGATGATGATGATTTTAGCGTGCGAAGCAGTGCTTCGGCCCTAGACGCAATTTCACAAATAACCAATGCTGTTCAATTTTTTTTAACAGCCATAGCCGGAATTTCATTATTGGTGGGCGGTTTTGGCATTATGAATATAATGCTGGCTACGGTTCAAGAAAGAACTAAAGAAATAGGGCTAAGAAAAGCTGTGGGCGCGAAAAGTTCAGAGATTACTTTACAATTTTTAATTGAAACAGTTTTTATAACTTTTCTTAGCGGAATTTTAGGAATTATTTTAGGGGTTTTTATTTCTTGGCTGGTGGCAGTTGTTGCCCAGGCTTTGGGATATAGCTGGGAGCTTATTATTTCTTTTTGGTCAATCGGATTGGGCTGTTTCGTGTCTATTGGCGTGGGTCTTGTTTTTGGAATTATTCCAGCCAGAAGGGCCAGCTTTTTGAATCCAATTGAGGCGTTGCGTTATGAATAATATAATTAATTATTTTAAAATAGCTTGGAAAAGTCTGGGACAGCAAAAATCCCGGACTATTTTGACAATCATTGCTTTAAGCATTGGAATAGCTTTATTGATTATAATGTTTGCTGCCGGAGAAGGTTTAAAAGGAATGGTTCTTTCCGAGCTTGATATTTATAATCCTGATACAATCAGTATCGAAGTAAAGGTTCCGGGCAAAGGAAATATTTCTAGCGCTACATCAATGGCTGGAGGAAATAATATTACTACTTTTAAAAACAAAGACGTTGAAGCAATCGCTAAATTGGAAAATATAAAATCATATTTTTCTTATGTAACCGGCCAAGAGATTTTTAAATATAAAAATGCAAACCAATTGGGAATAATTTTTGGCTATGGGTTTGCTGCTTCTGAGATGCAAAAATTAGAAACTAAAGCCGGACTTTTTTATACAAAAGAGGAAGAAGATAGCTTGGCAACGGTTGTGGTTTTAGGATCAAAAATCAAAGAAAATTTATTTGGAGACCAAGAGGCAATCAATGAAAATGTTTATATTCGGGGCATGCCTTTTCGGGTGGTGGGGGTTTTAAAAGAACAAGGAGGGGGATTTATGGATATGGATTCTATTTCTTATATTCCTACCAAAACAATGCAGAAAAAATTATTGGGCACTGATTATGTTATCGGGGTTTTAGTAGAAGTGATGGATTCCAAAAAAATAAACAGCGTTAAAGACGATATTCAATTTTTAATAGATGAAAGGCACAATATTACGGATCCGGAAAAAAGAGATTTTCAAATTATGACTATGGCAGAGGCCAAAGAAATGGTTAACACTGTTTTAAACGCCATTACTTTATTATTAGTGGCTTTAACTTTTATTTCTTTGATTGTGGGCGGAGTGGGAATTACAAATATTATGTATGTTTCTGTAATCGAAAGAACTTTTGAAATCGGATTAAGGAGGGCGGTGGGTGCAAAAAAAAATGATGTCCGTTGGCAATTTTTAGCCGAAGCAATTATTTTAACATTTTTTGGAGGAGTTTTTGGAATAATTATCGGGGCCACCGTGGCTTTGGTTATTTATTTTTTAGCCATAGCCGTTGGCTTAAATTGGACTTATAATGTTTCTATTTTTTCAATAATTTTAGCTTTGGGATTTTCTAGTTGTTTGGGTTTTGTTTTTGGAGTTTTTCCAGCCCAGAAAGCAGCCCAATTGGATCCGATTATCGCGCTAAGAAAAGATTAATAAAAGTAGATTTTTTTCTAAAATTTTGCTATTGTTAGTTCATTAGATTTTATAAATTAATAATATATATGACTTTTAAAAAATATTTTCCATTAATCGTTTTTCTAGCGATTTTTTTTATTGCTGGTTTTGCTTTTTCCGCAGAAACGAATGACCCAATTGACGGAGTTTGCGGATCAGCCAATGGATTAGCCATTCCATATCCACCAAGTGATAATTTTTGTACGGCCGGAACATTTAATCCTCTTCCAAGTTCTGGGCCTTGGAAATGGACTTGCAATGGAGTTAATGGGGGAAAAAATGCAGATTGCGCCACTAAAGAAATGCCCTTAGAAGAAACAATAGACGCTAATTTTAAATCCAGGCAAATTGATTTTTGCTTAGAAAACCAAAAGCCGATTATTTATTATTTTGGATCAAATTCTTGTCCGCACTGCTCTTGGGAAGATCCAATTATCAGCCAAGTTGCAGAAAGTTTTGGGGACTATATTTCTTATCACAAAAATATAGATACTGGCGCTGATCAAAATATTTTTACCCAATATAGCGGAGGGAGTATTCCCTTAATTGTGATTGGTTGTAAGTATTATCGGCTTGGCTCAGGAGAGCAAATCGGAGTAGAAGAAGAAAAACAAGCCCTTGAAAAAATTATTTGCAAAGCCACTGGAAATAAGCCAGCTAGCATTTGCCAATCACCAGAAGAAACTGTTTGTACCGAAGAATATGCTCCGGTTTGCGGAAATAACGGTATTACTTATTCCAATAAATGTTTTGCTAGTCTTGCTCAAACAGTAATTAGTTATGAAGGAGAGTGTCAAAATAAAAATTCGCAAAATAAAATCGGAAACATCACATTGGAAAAACCATTGAATCAAATGAATAGGAATGAATTAATCAGGGTTTTGATAATGATTTTACAATCGATTTTAGCCAAAGCAGGAGAGGCTAACATCAATCTTTAATTTTTAATATTTTAAATTTTTAATTTTATTTTAAAGTTATTGCAAAATAATTTTAAAATGATAGGATAAAGCCCTATGAAGTTCAAGCTTCAGGCAAATATCAAGCCAAAGGGCGACCAGCCAAAAGCCATTAAAGAGTTGGTTCGCGGGTGGCAAAATGGTTTTCAAAAACAGACATTATTGGGAGTGACTGGCTCGGGAAAAACTTTTACCATTGCCAATATGATTGAACATATCCAGAAGCCGTGTCTGGTGATTTCGCATAACAAAACCTTAGCAGCTCAGCTATGTAATGAATTCCGAGAATTTTTTCCAGAAAATGCTGTGGAATATTTTGTTAGTTATTATGATTATTACCAGCCAGAAACCTATATGGCAGCCACAGATACTTATATCGAGAAAGAAGCTCAAATAAATAGCGAAATTGACCGGCTGCGTCATGCTTGTACCCAGTCCTTAATTAGCCGAAAAGATGTGATTATTGTTGCATCGGTTTCTTGTATTTATGGGCTAGGCTCTCCAGAAGAATATAAAGAAACTGTTTATCATTTAAAACAAGGTCAAAAAATAAGCCGGACTTCTTTGGCAAAAAAATTAATTGGTTTGCAATTTGAAAGAACCACTGCTGACTTAACTAGGGGATCATTTCGCTTACGCGGACAAATTTTAGAATTAATGCCGATTAATGAGAAAACAATTTATCGCTTTTTGATTTCAGAAAAAATAGATTTGATTGAAAAAATAGACCCTATTACCAGAAAAGCTCTAGGATTAACGAGCGAAGTGTTTTTATTTCCAGCCAAGCATTACATTATTAATGAAAAAATAAAAACTCGGGCGATTAAATCAATCCGCGAAGAACTGGCCGAACAATTAAATTTTTTTGAAAAACAAAATAAAATTTTAGAAAAAGAAAGATTAAAGCGAAGGGTAAATTATGATTTAGAAATGATTGAAAATATTGGTTATTGCCAAGGCATTGAAAACTATTCTCGCCATTTTGATAATCGTCAATCCGGACAACCCCCTTTTACTCTTTTGGATTATTTTAAACGAGCTGATAATGATTTTTTGGTAGTAATCGATGAATCGCACGCTACAATCCCTCAAATCGGAGGTATGTATTTTGGAGATTATTCTCGAAAAAAGTCTTTAATTGATAATGGATTTCGGCTGCCAAGCGCTTATGACAACCGACCTTTAAAATTTGAAGAATTTTCCGATCGAGCAAAAAGATTAGTTTACGTTTCCGCTACTCCAGGATCAGAAGAATTAAAACAAAGTGAACAAGTCGTAGAACAAATCGTTCGACCCACAGGATTGATTGATCCGGAAATAGTTATTTGTCCGATTACTGGATCAGCAAAAAATGATTCACAAATTCAAGATTTAATTAAAAGAATCAAAGAAAGGGTTATTGCTCAAGAAAGAGTTTTGGTTACTACTTTAACGAAGCGCATGGCCGAGGATTTAAATGATTATTTGGAAAAAGAAAAAATCAAAGTTAAATATCTGCATAGTGATATTAAAACTTTAGATCGTGTAGAAATAATTACTGATTTAAGAAAAGGAAAGATCGATGTAATTGTGGGCGTAAATTTATTAAGAGAAGGATTAGATATGCCCGAGGTGTCATTGGTAGCTATTTTAGACGCTGATAAAGAAGGATTTTTAAGAAACGAAACCAGTTTAATTCAAACAATCGGTCGGGCAGCTAGAAATGTAAACGGACAAGTTGTTTTATATGCTGATAATATGACAGGATCAATTACTAGGGCGATTGAAGAAACAAATCGGCGTCGAGAAATTCAAATAGAATATAATCGAAAAAATAAAATTACTCCGAAAACAATTGAAAAAGAAATCAAGAATATTCTAGAGCAATTTGGATTGGAAAAAAGAAATAATTCTGGAAAAGATAAAACCAAAGAAATTTTAAAAATGGACTTGGTTGGTGATGCTCGTTCTTTTTCTGAAATTTTAAAAGATAAAAAACAAAAAATGAAAAAAGCAGCGGAAATGCTCGAGTTTGAATTAGCAGCTTTATTAAGAGATGAAATTAAAGAATTAGAAAAACAAATAAAGAAAACAAATGCAAAATAAGATAATTATCAAAGGGGCGAAAGAACATAACTTAAAAAATATTTCTTTAGAGATCCCTCGCAATAAAATGGTTGTTTTTACCGGTGTTTCTGGCTCGGGAAAATCAAGCTTGGCTTTTGATACGATTTTTGCTGAGGGTCAGCGACGCTATATCGAATCTTTATCATCTTATGCCCGCCAATTCTTAGGCGGAATGCAAAAACCAGATGTTGACGAAATTGAAGGATTGTCGCCAGCCATTTCTATTAGCCAAAAAGCCCATAGTAGTAACCCTCGTTCAACGGTAGCAACGATTACCGAGATTTATGATTATTTAAGGGTTTTGTTTGCTCGGATTGGAAAACCATATTGTCCTGATTGTGGCTCGGAAATAAACAAGTTATCAATTGACGAAATTTTTAAAAAAATAGAAGAAAGCGTTAAGCAAAAAAATCAGCAAGGCAATTTAATGATTTTAGCGCCGATAGTTCGCGGAAGAAAGGGGGAATATTTTCAAATGCTTCAAGATACTTATGAAGCAGGATTTTTAGAGGTGAGAATCGATGGGGAAGTAAAAAGTTTACGTCAAAAAATTTCTTTGGAAAAAACAAAAGCTCATACTATTGAAATAGTAATTGATAAAATATTTTTTAATAAAATTGACGATGAATTTGAATTTCGCTTAAATGAAGCAATTGAAACAGCAGTTGATATGTCTAACGGGCTTTGTTCAATTATTTTTCCAAATAAGCAAGAGCAGATTTTTAGCACAGAATATTCTTGCCCAAAGTGCGGATTCAGTTTTCCCGAAATAGAGCCCAGATTATTTAGTTTTAATAGTCCTTATGGATTTTGCGAATATTGTCATGGCTTGGGTACGGAAAATATTTATTCCACTGCTCCTTGCCCAGTTTGCTTGGGGAAAAGGCTAAATAAAAATGCTTTAAGCGTAAAAATAAACGAAAAAAATATTTGGGAAATAACAATTTTGACAGTTGAAAAAGCAGTTGAATTTTTTAATAAATTCGAAAAAGAATCAAGTAAAAAAGATAAAGAGATTTCCGGAGTAATCTTAAATGAAATTAAAAACCGGCTTCAATTTTTATTGGACGTGGGGCTTCATTATATTAATTTAAGTCGGATGTCTGGATCGCTTTCCGGGGGAGAAGCCCAAAGAATTCGTTTGGCTTCCCAAATCGGAACAAAACTAGTTGGGGCGCTTTATGTTTTAGATGAGCCAACAATCGGGTTGCATCAAAAAGACAACGTGATGTTGGTTAAAGCCTTGCGCAATCTTTGCGATTCAGGAAATTCGATTATTGTGGTTGAACATGATGAAGATACAATTATGGCCAGCGACTGGTTGGTTGATTTTGGCCCTAGGGCCGGAGTTCATGGGGGCGAAATAGTTTTTTCCGGCCCATTGAATGATATTTTTTTAAAAAATCAAGCTGAAAATAATTTTGATTGCAAAATAATCGGCAGTGCCAAAAAATCATTAACCGGAAAATATTTACGCAATGAAGAAAAAATTTTATTACCAGTAACAAGAAGAGGAATTCAAGACAAAACATTAAAATTAAAAATTAAAAATGCTTTTGAGCATAATTTAAAAAACTTAAACGTGGAAATACCTTTGGGCCGATTTGTTTGTTTGACTGGAGTTTCTGGTTCGGGAAAATCTACTTTGATGAATGATATAATTTATCGATATGTAACTGGAAAAATAAATCATGTTAAGCGCGAAATCAAAGTTGAAGAAATAAAAAATGTGGAATATCTGGATAAAGTAATTCGAATTGATCAATCTTTAATCGGTCGAAGTTCTCGTTCTAATCCAGCCACTTATACTAAGATTTTTGATGAAATCAGAGAGCTTTTTGCCATGACCCCGGAAGCAAAAATGAGAGGATACAAATCTGGAAGATTTAGTTTTAATAAGCCAGGAGGAAGATGTGAAAATTGCGAAGGCAAGGGAACTTTGGAAATAGAAATGCATTTTTTGCCAAACGTAGAAATTGTTTGCGATGTTTGCAAGGGAAAAAGATTTAATAAAGAAACCTTATCCATTAATTATAAAAATAAGAATATTGCCGAAGTTTTAAATATGACCATTGAGGAGGCTGTGGAATTTTTTCGCGATATTCCTAATATTTATGATAAATTAAAAGTTTTAAATGAGGTGGGATTAGGTTATTTGACTTTGGGTCAGCCAGCCACTACTTTAAGCGGAGGCGAATCGCAGAGAATCAAATTAAGTCGAGAGCTTTCTAAGCGAGGAACAACCAGAACGCTTTATCTTTTAGATGAGCCAACAACTGGCTTGCATTATGACGATATCAAGAAATTAATAATTTTACTTCAAGACTTGGTTTCTTTTGGAAATACGGTTTTAGTAATTGAACATAACCTTGATTTTATCAAATGTGCCGATTGGATTATTGATTTGGGTCCTGAAGGCGGGGATCAAGGCGGGCAGATAGTGGCAGAAGGCACTCCAGAAGAATTGGCAAAAAAGCCAACTTGGACTGGAAAGTATCTAAGAAAAACATTGTTAAAAAATGAATTGCCTAATAAATAAAATAAAGGGTTTGCCGGATCGTCCCGGAATTTATCTTTTTTATAATCAAAAAAAAGAGCTGGTTTATGTTGGCAAAGCAACTTGTTTAAAAAATCGAGTTAAAAGTTATTTTTTAAAATTAAAAAATTATCGACCCATTGAAGCACTAATTTCTCAGGTAACAGACATAAAATGGCAAGAAACTGATTCTGCTCTAGAAGCCTTGATCTTAGAAGCTAATTATATTAAAAAATTTCGACCAAAATATAATGTTAAAGAAAAAGACGACAAAAGCTGGAATTATTTGGTTATAACGAGCGAAGATTTTCCTAAATTGCAATCTGTTCGAGAACACGAATTGCTTGATTTTAAAAAAAAAGAACGAAAAAAATTCAAGTATTTATTCGGACCCTATGCCCAGATTAAAATAAAAGAAGTATTAAAAATACTTCATTCTTTATTTAACATCTCCCGCTGTTCGCCTAATCAAAAAAGACCTTGTTTTGATTATCAGCTTGGCCATTGTTTGGGTGTTTGCACAAATCAAATAACGAAAAAAGATTATCAAGAAAAAGTTATCAGCCCATTGGTTTCTTTTTTAAAAGGCGATAAAAAAGGAATGCTGAAGAATTTAGAAAAAAAAATGAAGCAAGCCTCTCAAGAACAAAATTTTGAAGAAGCCGGAAGAATAAAAAATCAAATTTTTTCTTTAAAAAAAATAAAAGACTTTTCTCTTTTGGATAAAAGTTTTTTAGAAAACGAAGGCTTTTTCTTTCAGCAAAAAAATATTCAAAGGATTGAGGGTTATGATATCTCTAATTTTGGAAGCGAGGCCAAGGTGGGCAGTATGGTTGTTTTTGATTCTCGTGGACCGCTAAAAAAAGAATATAAAAAATTTAGGATAAAAACCGTTATCGGCCAAAGCGATGTTGATTGCTTAAAAGAGATAATAGAAAGAAGATTAAAGCATGATGATTGGGATTGGCCACAGGTGATTTTGGTTGATGGCGGAAAACCTCAGGTTAATGTTATAAAAAAAATAATTAAAAAAGCTAATAAATTTGCTTTTATTATTGGAATAGCAAAAGGGGTAGAGCGAAAGAAAAACGAATTTATTTTTGATGAAACAGATTTAAGTTTTTTAAAATGGTTAAAGAATAATGAAAATTTATTAATTAGGGTTCGAGACGAGGCGCATCGTTTTGCAATTGCCTTTCAAAGAAACTTAATTCGAAAGCGTTGATTTATGGAAAAGAAAAAAATAGAACTATTGGCTCCGGCGAAAAATTTGGCAATTGGGATAATCGCTGTTAATGCAGGCGCGGACGCAGTTTATATTGGCGCTGAAAAATTTGGCGCTCGGGCTGACGCAAGCAATAATTTAGAAGATATCAAAGCATTAATTCAATATGCCCATCAGTTTCGGGTAAAAGTTTATGTGGCTTTTAATACGATTATTTATGATAACGAACTGGAGCAAGCCAAACAGCTGATTCAAAAAATATATGAGGCCAAAGCTGATGGATTGATTATTCAAGACATGGGAATTTTAGAAATGAATTTACCTCCAATACCCTTGATTGCCAGTACGCAAATGCATAATTATGATTTGGCAAAAATAAAGTTTTTAGAAAAAATAGGATTTAAAAGAATAATTTTGGCTAGGGAATTATCCGAAGCGCAAATTAAAAAAATAAGGCAGGAAACAAAATTAGAATTGGAAGCATTTGTGCATGGCGCTCTTTGCGTTAGTTTTAGCGGACGATGCTATCTAAGCGAAGCTTTATCAAATCGAAGTGCTAATCGTGGCCAATGTATTCAGGCTTGTCGATTGCCATATTCTTTAATTGATGGAAATAATAATGTTTTAATAAAAAACAAACACTTGCTTTGTTTGAAAGATCTTAATTTATCAGAAAATTTGGAAGATTTAATCAAGGCTGGCGTAACTTCTTTTAAAATCGAGGGTCGCTTAAAAGATGAAGATTATGTTGCCAACGTTGTTTATTTTTATCGAAAAAAAATAGATGAAATTATTGCTAAAAATAATAATTTAGTCAAAGCTTCAGAGGGAATTATTTTATCCGAATTAAATCCAGATTTAGCTAAAACTTTTAATCGCGGATTTATCGACTATTTTTTTAAAAAAAGGAATAAAAATATTTTAGCCATAAATTCTCCAAAATCTATTGGAAAATTTATAGGGAAAGTAAAAGAAATTTCTAATCAATATTTTGTTTTAGAGGGTAAAGAAAAAATCAACAATGGTGATGGATTGTGTTTTTTTGATAAACAAGACAATCTTTGCGGTAGCAATGTAAATAAAGTTTTGGGAAATAAAATATTTTTAAATAATAAACATAGTCTTTTTATTGGAGCAGACGTTTATCGCAATTTTGATATTAAATTTTCTCAAGAATTGGCAAGCTCTGGACCAAAAAGAAAAATTTTAATTGAAATGTCTATTTTTGAATCAAAAAACGGATTTGGTCTAAAAGCACAAGACCAAAAAGAGAACAAGGCTATTGTTGAATTGATAAGCGAAAAACAACCAGCTAAGAATAAAGAGACCGCAGAAAAGATTATAATTTCTCAGCTTAATAAAACCGGGGAAACAATTTTTATTGTTTCAGAAATAAAGATTGAATTAAGCAAGCCGTATTTTTTTAAAATTTCTTTTTTAAACGAATTGCGGAGGAAAGTTTTAGATTTATTGGCCGAAGAAAGGAATAAAAATTATAAACAAGACAGTTTTGTTTTATCAGGCAATAAGCAAGATTTTCCTCAAAAAGAATTATCTTATGAATTTAATATTGCCAATAAATTAGCCAACCAATTTTATAAAAAACATGGGGTTCAAAAAATCGAACCCGCTTTCGAACTGCTCAAACAAAGAAAAGAAAAAAAAATAATGACAACCAAGCATTGTTTAAGACATTATCTTGGCCATTGTTTGAAAGAAAAAAATAATCAATTAAAAGAACCGCTTTATTTGGTTAATGAAAGAGGTCAAAAGTTTTTATTGAAATTTGATTGCCAAAATTGCCAAATGGAAATTTATCTTTTTTAAAAATGTTATTTTAAATTATTTTAAGATATAGTATAATGTTTAAAAGCTTAAAATAAAATAAATGGCGAAAAAGTCCTTAAAAAATAATTGGCTTCTTTTCTTAGACTCTATCTTAATTGTTTTAGCTGGAGTTTGCATTATCAGCTGGAGCAATTATTTGGAATCAACCGCTATTAAAAGTAAGCTTTTGGCTTCTACTGAAACTTTGGCGTCAGCCATTGATCCAAATCTTCTTCAGGGCTTAATTGGAAAACCTGAAGATCAATCTAGTGAAAACTATCAAAATCTTTTAAATTGGCTAAAAAAAATAAATAAATCGATTGAAAAAGAAAACATTACTCAGATTTCAATTTTAAGCAAAGCTGATAACAATATTTTCTTTTTTAATATTGATTCTTCTCTTGAAAACAAAAGAACAATTGTTCCAGGAACTGTTTATAAAAATCCTCCCTTTGTTTTAAAAACAGCGCTTATGACTGGCAATTCTTTTGTGGCCGGCCCCTATAATGATGAATACGGGTCTTATTTGTCGGCTTTTGTGCCTGTTTTTGTGAGCAACGGCAGATACATGGTGATAACCGCTAGTATTGAGAAAGAAAAATATGAATATGTTTTAGGCAAAAGCCAAGCGCCTTTTATCGCCACGATTCTAATAATTTTATTTTTGGGAATTATTCTTCGTCGCGATAGAATTAGTCGAAAACAAGAAATGAAAGAAAGCGAGAACAGATTAAAGATTATTACCAATAGTATCTCCGAAGGTATTTTTACCACAAACAAAAAAGGATTGGTTGATTTTTGGAGCGGGGCGGCGGAAAATCTTTTTGGTCATTTATTTTCAGAAGTCAAAGGGAAAAATATTAAAGATATTATTTATGATGAAAAAGATAAAGCTTCCCGAAAAATGTTTCGAAGTTTTTATTTACAATTTATTGATAAAAAAAATAAAAAAAGTAAAGACACGATAGAAACAAAATTAAAGAAAAAATCGGGAGAATTATTTATTGCTGAAATTTCTTTAACCAGGCTTTTTAAAAATGATGAAGATTATACTGTTTGGGTGGTGAAAGATATTACTGACAAAAAAGACAATGCTATTGCCAGAGAAATAATGGAACAAGAGATGATTAACCGTTCGAACGAATTAGAAAAATCAAACAAAAAACTAACCAAAGCTTTGTCAAAAGTTGATAAAGAAAAAAACAAAGCCGAAGAAGCCCAAGCGAAAGACGAGGCCTATTTATCTTCAATTGGAGAAGGAGTTTTGGTTATTGACCAGCAAGAAAAAATTGTGCGGGCGAATCCGCAGGTTAGGGTGATTTTAGGGTATGATCCTGAAGACTTGATTGGAAAAAATATTCTAGAAAAACTTACTTTGGTTGATGAAAACGGCCGGCAAGTGAATATTTCTGATCGACCTATTAAATCAGCCTTGAAAGAAAATCGCAAATTATATTTTAAAAATTATTCTTATGTTTCTAAATCAGGAAAAATTATTCCCGTAACCATTACTTTGGCGCCCGTAATTTTAAATAATAAAATTATCGGGGTGGTTAATGTTTTTCACGATGCCACTGAAGAGCGAGAGGTAGACAGAGCCAAAACCGAATTTGTTTCTTTGGCTTCTCATCAATTAAGAACGCCTCTTTCTTCAATTAATTGGTATGCGGAAATGCTTTTGAATGGAGATGGAGGAATTCTTAATAAAGATCAAAAAGAATATGTTGAAGAAATATATGTTGGAAGTAAAAGAATGGTTGAATTAGTTAATGCTCTTCTTAATGCCTCTCGGATTGATATGGGAACGTTTGCCGCTGATTTGGTGCCAACTAATTTTGTGGAAATAGCAGAAGAAGCAATCAAAGAATTAGAGCCTCAAATTCAAAAAAGAGAACAAATAGTTGAAAGAGAATATGACCCGAATTTGCCCTTGATAAAATCAGACCCCAAAATGATTAAAATTATTTTTCAAAATTATCTTTCCAATGCCGTTAAATATACGCCCAAAAAAGGAAAAATAACCTTGAAAGTTTATGTTAAAAAGAAAGAGCTAATCATCGAAGTAAGCGATAATGGCTATGGTATTCCAGAAAACCAGCAGGATGAAATCTTTTTAAAACTTTTTCGAGCCGATAACATCAAAGATAAAAATACAGAAGGAACCGGTTTAGGGTTATATATTGTTAAATCAATTGTTGAGGAATTAAAAGGAAAGGTTTGGTTTGATTCAAAAGAAAATCAAGGATCGGTTTTTTATGCCAGCATTCCGTTAAATTAATTTATTTTTAAAAGAATCAATTGACCTTGAAAATTAAAAAAAGTATAATAATCATAATCAGGAAAAACGATTATTGTTATGAAAACCAATGCTTCTAAAAAAATTTTAATTGCTGAAGATGAGAAACCTTTGGCGAAAGCTCTGGAAATAAAGCTCTTAAAAGAAGGCCTGAGCCCGATTTGGGCAACTAATGGAGAAGAGGCAATCGAGGCAATCGAAAAAAATGATTTTGATTTTATGATTCTTGATTTGATTATGCCTAAAAAAGACGGCTATGCGGTTTTGGAATATTTGCAAAAAATAAATAAAAAAATACCAATTGCCATTTTATCCAATCTTACTCAGGGCGAAGATTTTGAAAAAGCCCGGTCATTTGGAGTTTTTGATTATTTTGTAAAATCAGACACGCCAATAATTAAAGTAATCGAGCATATTAAAAAAAGCTTGAATAAAAAATAAATGGAAAACAATCAGGAAAAAATCAAAGAGATATTGCTTGGAAGTGGATATATTACTTCCGAAGATATGAAAAAAGCTGAAGAATTCAGCAAAAAGAATCGGTCTTCTTTGATTGATTATTTTCTTTCCGAAGGATTAATTAGTAAAGATTTGCTTGGCCAAGCTTATTCTGAATTTGTTAAGGTTGATTATGCTGATCTTAACTCTAATCATCCCAGCAAAGAGTTTGTTTTGGGAATACCAGAAGAAATTGCTAGAAAATATAGAATTTTGATTTTTAAAAAAAATGCCAAAAAAATAATTTTAACCACTGATAATCCAGAAAGCGAAGAATTAAAAAAGGCCTTGGAAGAAGATCCGTTAAAAGAAATTTTTAAGGGTAAAAAAGTGGAATTAGCTTATTCTCTTCCTGAAGATATTGATAGCGCTTTTCTTCACTATCGAAAAGCCTTGGCCACAAGATTTGCTGATATTCTTTCAAAAAAAAGACTGGCTACTTCGGAAATAATCAATGAAATAATTGAAGATGCGATTCTTTATCGAGCCTCGGATATTCATTTTGAGCCACAAGAAAAAAATGTTTTAATTCGTTTTAGAATTGATGGTGTCTTAACTGAAGCAGGCTCTTCGCCAAAAGATTATTACGAAAATATTTTAAATCGAATAAAAGTTTTGGCAAACATCAGAATTGATGAGCATTTTGCCGCTCAAGACGGAGCAATTAGATATATTTTAAATGATAAAAATATTGATTTAAGGGTTTCAATTATTCCTACTATTAATGGTGAAAAAGTAGTATTAAGGGTTTTGTCGGTTTATGTTCAAAGTTTTTCTTTGTCAGAAATCGGATTATCAGATCAAGATAAAATTTTATTAGAAGAAGCATCGCAAAAGCCTTTTGGCATGATTTTGGTTGCCGGGCCGACTGGATCCGGAAAATCAACCACCCTTTATTCGGTTTTAAAAATATTAAATAGCTTGGAAGATAATATCACAACCATTGAAGATCCAGTTGAATATAAAATTTCTGGAGTGAATCAAGTTCAGGTGAATACCCGAACCGGATTAACTTTTAGCAATGGATTAAGATCTATTGTAAGGCAAGACCCGGATGTTATTTTGGTTGGAGAAATCAGAGATAAGGAAACAGCCGAAATTGCCGTTAATGCTGCTTTAACCGGGCACTTATTGTTATCTACTTTTCACGCTAACGATGCCGCAACAGCCTTACCCAGGCTTTTAGATATGGGTGTAGAGCCTTTTCTATTATCTTCTACTCTTGAGCTTTTGATTGCCCAAAGGCTTTCTCGAAAAATATGCGAAAATTGTCGTTATGGTCAGGATTATGAATTAAGTGAAATAGAAAAAATATTTCCAGATGCAAAAAAATATTTTTCTGGCAAAAAAATTACTTTATATAAAGGGAAAGGATGTCCGGCGTGCAATAACACTGGCTATAAAGGGCGAACAGCTATTTTTGAATTAATCAAGGTTACCCCTGACTTGAAGGACTTGATTTTAAAAAATCCTTCCACTAATCAGATTTGGAAGCTGGCTTATAAAAATGGTTCACGGTCTCTTTTTGAAGACGGAATCGAAAAAGTAAAAAATGGAATTATTACTCTAGAGGAATTATTAAGAGTGGTTAAGCCGCTTGATCTTGAATAAACATTTATGGAAAAAAAATTAAGTTCAAAGGAAAAAAAAGAAGACAAGCCAGCTTCTAGTTTGTTAAATTTTGGAATTTCTGAAGACAAGAAATATTTAATAGAAAATCTTTCAATGCTAATTGGGTCTGGATTAAGCATGTCTTCTGCTTTGGAAATAATCAAAGAAGGGGTAAATTCTAGCCGAATGAAAAGTCTTTTGGTAATTGCTCAAGAAGAATTAAATGGAGGATATCCGCTTTGGAAGGTTTTAAAAAATATGAATTTGTTTCAGCGCCAAACGTTATCTTTGATTAGAATTGGAGAAGAAAGCGGAAATTTGGCTCAAAATTTGAAAATTATTGTAAATCAAGACAAAAAGGATCGTTCGTTCAAATCAAAAATCCGATCAGCAACCATTTATCCGGTTTTTATTATGACCTTGGCTCTTTTGATTGGAATCGGAGTTTCTTTTTATCTTTTACCCAGATTGATGACTTTATTTTCCCAGATGGATATGGAGCTTCCTGTTTTTACTAAAATTTTGATTTTTGTTGGTACGATGATAAAAAATTATGGGTCGATTTTGTTGCCCAGCTTAATCGGAGGAATTATTTCAGTTTTATATTTTTTCTTTATTTTTGAAAAAACAAAAATAATCGGCCAATTTTTGTCTTTCAGTTTTTTTGCCACAAAAAGATTGATTCAAGAAGTAGAGCTGGCCAGGTTTGGATATATGCTGGGAATATTATTGCAATCAGGATTGTCGATTACCGATTCTTTGGAATCATTAAGCAAAACAGCCGAGTATTATAATTATCGGGCTTTGTATTTAAAGATTAAAAAAGAACTAGAAGAGGGAAATTCTTTTCAAAAAATATTTTCCAAAGATAAAAAAAATAAAAATTTGATTCCAGGCCCTATTCAACAAATGATTGTTGTGGGAGAGAATACTGGCAATCTTTCCGAAACTTTATTGAATATTGGCACTATTTATGAAGAAAAACTTGAAGAAACAACCAGAAACCTATCAGTGATTTTAGAGCCTTTGCTTTTGGTGGTAATTTGGATTGGAGTTTTATTTTTAGCCTTGGCAATAATTATGCCGATTTATGGAATCATTGGCGGGATAAATAAAATTTAAATATGACTCTTTTAGAAGTAATGCTTTCAGTTGCCATCATCATTGTTTTGGCCGGATCCTCTGTTCCGGTTTCTAATTATTTTCAAAATAAAAATGAAGTTGATGCCGAAAGAAATGCCATTGTTTCTAGCTTAAGAAGAGCTCAGGCTCTAGCCCAAGATATGTCTGGAGATTCAGCTTGGGGAGTAAAAATAGAATTGGGAAAAGTAACTTTATTTCAGGGAAATGATTATAACTCACGAAATGACTCTTTTGATGAAATTTTTGATTTTTCCGAAACCATTATTCCTTCTGGAATCAATGAAATAGTTTTTTCTAAAATTTGGGGAGAGCCGAATATTTCGGGAATAATTAATTTAATGGGTCCGAATAATGAAACTAGCCAAATTCAAATAAACACTAAAGGCATGATTGATTATTAAAATGAAATATTTTTTTAAAAAAGGTTTTAGTTTGATTGAAGCGATTCTTTCGGTTACTCTTTTGGGAATGATTGCAATTTCTTTGGGTTCAATTTTAATTTATAGCCAGCAAGGGTCGCGTTTGTCAGGAGACAGGTCCCAGGCTTCATTTTTAGCCGAACAAGCCCTTGAAGCAGTAAGGAATATTCGAGACAATGATTTTTCTGCTCTTAGCAGTGGCACTTATGGCTTAACAACAACAGGAAACAAATGGGCACTTTCTGCGTCTTATCCGGAGACAATTGATATTTTTACTCGGGAAATAGAAATTTCAGATTTGGCCCCAGACAGAAAAATGGTTACAACTACAGTAGGCTGGACAGATAATGGAAATTATCGAGAAGTGGAAGAAATTACTTATTTGACCAATTGGATGAAAGTAGGAATGATTATGGGCGATTGGTCTCTTCCCTCAATTGAGTCATCGGTGGCTTATTCCGGGGGAGGAGCAGCAATTGATGTAGAGACCGAAGGGGACTATGCTTATATTATTAGATCTCTTGCTAGCCCTTATTTTTCTATTGTTGATATTTCTGACCCAGCTAACCCTGTTACTATGGGCTCTTGTCCTAATGCAAATTGCAGTTTAAGCACCAGCCTTCAAAAAATAGCGGTTTCTGGAAACTATGCTTATGTCACTTCTACGAATGGCAATGAGGAATTGCAGATAATTGACATTACCGATAAGTCTAATCCCATTAAAGTTGGATTTTATAATACTCCGGGAACTACTGATGGAAACGGGCTTTATTATAAAGACGGACTGATTTATTTAACCACCAATCAAAGCGGGGTAAGCGGTCGAGATGAATTTTATATTTTTGATGTTTCTAATCCTGCCAGCCCTGTTTATGTTGATTCTTTAAGCTTAGAAGCTAATGCCAAAGATGTGGTTGTTTTTGGAAATTATGCTTATCTTGCCAGCGAAGATAATACTCGAGAATTCCAAGTAATTGATGTTTCTGATCCCTATAATTTATCTTTAACCAAAAGATATTCTATGAACATTATTGGTGCGAGTACTGGTTATAATGCCACAACCGTGGCTGTTGCCGGAAACACGGCTTTTATCGGTCGAGTAACAGAAAATAGATTTTATGCTATTGATATTTCCAATCCCACTACGCCTAGTCTGATTTCTTCTTCAGGAATCAGCGTTTCTGGAACACCTAATTCTTTTAGTGTGTTTAATAGTAATAATTATTTAGCCATAGCCAATGGCCAATCATCAGCAGAGATAAAAATTTATGATGTTTCGAATCCAGCCAGCATTTCTTTGTTAGGCGCATTAGATATTCCCGGAACTTTTAATGGTTATGGGGTTTGTTATAGTCAATTAAAAGATCGGTTATTGGCTGCTGGATCGCCAACAACTCAGAATGGTCAAAGTCATTTAATAATAATCAAGCCAGAATAATGCAACAAAAAGGTTTTACTTTAATAGAAGCTATTTTATATGTCGGGATCTCTTCTTTGGTTATTTTTGTAGTTTCTTTTTTTCTGATTTTTTTACTTCAGATAAATATTAAAAATCAAACTGTTGCAGAAATTGATTCTCAGGGTTTGTTTATTGTTAGATTAATTAATCAAACAATTAGAAATTCAATCAATGTAGAAGGTCCGATTCCCAACGAAAGCGATTCTGTCTTGTCTTTGGGAATGGCAGATTCTTTAAAAAATCCCACTGATTTTTTTACAGAAAATGGAGTTTTATATATTAAAGAAGGAACAAGCGAAAGAGTTGCTTTAACTAATTCATTGGTTTCTTTGTCAGAATTAATTTTTGAAAATTATTCAGTTAATTCCTTAAAAGATAGTATTAGTTTTTCTTTTGTTTTGTCTCGAATTAATAATAGTGGAAGAAATGAATACAATTATTCAAAAAAATTTTATGGAGCAGCATCAACAAGATAAATTTGGATTTGCTACGCTTTTTAGCTTGCTTATTGTGAGCGCGATTAGTTTAACTATTGCAATTTCGGTTATAATTTCCGGAGTCGGGACAATTAAATCAGCCCGATCATTAGAAACTTCGGCTGAAGCCAGAGCCCTGGCCAATGCTTGTGCTGAAGAGGCTTTGCAAATGATTAGAGATTTGGAAACATATTCTGGAACCGATACTATTATATTGGGAAACGGTTCTTGTACTTATACAGTTAATGATTTAGGGGGAGAGAGCCGATCGATTTCTACTATTGGAACGTCTGGAGAATCGATTAGAAAGGTGAATATTTTGATTAATGCCATTAATCCAGTTATTCAGATATCTTCTTGGCAAGAAGGGTTATAATTTTTTAAAACTTGTGGTATAATAATTTCAAAATAAAAAGGTCGGTAAAAATAATTTTTTAAAAACATTATGAATTACAAAAAAGGTTTTACTTTATTGGAAGTATTGTTGGTTGTGGCCGCGATTGCCATTTTAGCTGGAATCGTTATTTTAGCCATTAATCCAACCAAGCAATTGGCTGACACCAGAAATGCGCAAAGATCGGTTGATGTTAATACGATTTTAAACGCAGTTTATCAATACACTATTGATAATAAAGGAGTTTTGCCGGCAACAATTACTACTTCAGCAACTCCGATCTGCAAAACCGGAGGAACTTGCACAGGTTTAATTGATTTAGCGGTTTTAACTGCCAGTGGCAAGTATATTGTTTCAATGCCTATTGATCCTGCTGGCGTTGGCACGGTTAATGCCAATAGTGTTAGATACACTATCTTAAAAACCGCTGACGGCAGAATTACCGTAAACGCTCCTGATGCCGAAGGCACAACGATTAGCGTTACCAGATAATAAAAATAAATATTAATCAAATAATATTTAGATAAACAGAATTATGAATTATAAAAAAGGTTTTACTCTCTTGGAAATATTATTGGTTGTGGCCGCGATTGCTATTTTAGCCGGAATCGTTATTCTTGCTATTAACCCGGTAAAACAATTGGCTGACACCAGAAATGCGCAAAGATCGGTTGATGTTAATACGATTTTAAACGCAGTTTATCAATATTCAATTGACAACAAAGGAGCATTGCCAGATATTCCTGCGACTGCTACCGGGATTTGCAAAACCGGAACTTTGCCTGCTGATTGTGTAACTGATGCCTTGGTTGATTTATCGGTTTTAACTGATGATGGAAAATATCTTGTTTCCATTCCAGTTGATCCATCTGGAGCAACAGACAATGATGTTAATTATACTATTTTAAAATCTGCCACAACTGGCAGAATTACTGTGGCTGCTTCTGGAGAAAACGGAGCAACGATTACTGTTACCAGATAATTTAATCACTGTCCGATTATTAAAAAAATAATCGGATAGAAATTAGATTATTTAATAAAAATAAAAATGAGAAAAATAGCATTTTTACAGCTTTTAATCCTTTTCTTAGGAACTTTTAATGCCTGGATAAACTTTCCTCGGGATTTGGCTACTTTTGTCACCGAAGTGCCTTGCGTAGGCGATTGCAACGGTTTAATTAATGTTTTGATGTCGCCTCATTTTTGGGGAGCGATATTTTTTACCATTGCCACAATTTTAAGCGTTTTAATTTTAAAAGAAGAGATAAAAAATAATTCTTAAAATTTAAAAATTAAATTAAATGGAAACTAAATTAGACCCTGATAAAATAAAAAAGCCTTTTTGGGTAATCGGGGCTTTGCTCGGCATAGGAGCTTTAGTTTATGTTACTATTGTTAGTAGTTTTTCTTTAATTGATTCTTTTCAGAATTTTTCAAACAATGCTCCAGATTTAACTCCTAATTCAGAAAATTATTTTTTGGAAACTGAGGAAACTCCAGAAATTCAAGAAAATAATTTAAACCAGCCGGGAACCGAAAACGAAGAGCTTGACAGTCAAATTGAAAAAGAATAAAAATCCGAAATAGTTTCGGATTTTAATTTTTTTATTATTATAAAATTATGAAAATAATTAGTATTTTAAAGTTATTTGGATTTTTAATTTTCTTTTTTTGTTTGGCCCCAATAGTTTTGGCGGAAAAAATAGAAAATTATGAAGTAAAGATTGTTATTAATAAAGATAGTTCTTTATTAATTAATGAAAATATTGTTTATAATTTTGAATCCGAGGAAAAGCATGGGATTTTTCGGGATATTCCTGTCCGCTATCTTCGAAATAATTTAAGCTATAATTTAAGAATTTTGGAAATTTCAGTTAAAAACGAAAAAGGAGATAATTATAAATTTGAAAAATATTATTCTAACAACAACCTAAGAATAAAAATAGGCGAGGCAGACAAATTAATTACCGGAATTCATTCTTTTGTGATTAATTATAAAATAGAACAAGCCTTTAATTATTTTGATGATTATGATGAATTTTATTGGAATATAAATGGCTTTGATTGGCCGGTTTCTATTTCAAGCCTAAGCGCTTCGATTATTTTACCCAAAAGAATAATTTTTACCCCTGACGATTTCCATTGTTTTCAAGGGGTTTATGGAAGCCAAGATGCCTGTGATTTTTTTAAGATAGACAGTCAAGAACAAACAACGAATATTAATTTTGGCGGAATAAATATTTCTCCAAAAGAAAATTTGAGCGTATTAATTAAAATTCCTAAGGGCGTTGTTTTTGAATTATCCTCGGAGCAAGCTTTTAAAAATATTATTTTTGATAATTGGATTTTAGCTCTTCCTTTGCTGATTTTCATTGTTTTATTTTTTATTTGGTATAGGTTTGGGCGCGATCCAAAGGGCCGAGGCGTTATTATTCCTGAATATGATATTCCAAACAAATTAACTCCAATCGAGATTGGAACAGTCATTGATCAATCAACTGATCATCAAGACATTTCTGCGGAAATCATTTACTTGGCCATTAAAGGTTATTTAAAAATAATAAAAAAAGAAAAATCAGGAACATTTAAAGAAGATTATTTGTTTCAAAAAGAAAAAATCAAAAATCTTCCAGAAAATCAATTTGATCGCGATTTGATGGAATATCTTTTTAATGCCCGTGATGAAATTACTCTTTCAGAAATAAAAGCGCAAAATCAAAAACTTGAAATCAAAAAGAAAACATTGGCCGAGGTAATTGCCTCCACCTCCAAAGAACTGGAGAATAAAAATTATTTTAATAAAGACTTTTGGAAGCCGATTGTTTCCCTTATTTTAGTAGGAGAATTATTGTTTATTTTGCTTGTTGTTTTTTATTCTCAGACAGCAATTTTTTCAAATTGGTCTATTTTAGCAACTATTTTTTCCCAAGTAATTATTATAATTTTTCCTTTTTTAGTGTCGCGAAGAACAAAACAAGGAGTTTTGCTTAAAGAAAAAATTAAGGGATTGAAACTATATCTTTCTGTGGCCGAGAAAAGAAGGTTAGATTTTCACAATAGCCCGGAAAAAAATCCTCAAGTTTTTGAAAAATTTTTACCTTATGCCATGGCCCTTCAAGTGGAGAAACAATGGGCTGAGCAATTTAAAGGAATTGATATCCAAACAAGCAATCAATGGTATTCTTCGTCTGCTGGTAATAATTTCTCCGCTATTGTTTTAATGAATGACTTAAATGGATTTAAAAGCAGTGTTAATCCTGTTTTTTCCAGCATTGCTGCTTCTGGTCATTCTGGGTTTTCTAGTGGATCTGGTTTTTCTGGTGGCGGATTTGGCGGAGGCGGTGGCGGAAGCTGGTAATTAAAAAACGCCCATTCGGGCGTTTTATTTTTATTCGTAACAGCAAAGTAAATTATATTTAGTAACAAAATAAAAGAAAATAGAAAGAATAATCAAAGGAATTAAGGGCCAAACAACTTTTTGATAGCGGAACATTGATTTTCCTCTTTTTGCTCTCATATTTCGATACCATTTTTCAAAACCAAAAAAAGAAATACTTCCTAAAAATATTGTTAAAATCAGTTTATCCATTCCCCAGATTTCGTGGTATTGTTCTCCGATTACTTCGATTGAACGTAATGGCCAGATTATTAAAATATAATAAAGAACAATAATCAAAAATTCCATTCCTTTGAATTTGATATTTTTCTTCTTTAGCCATTCAATCGTCCAGGTGATTAAAACTATCGCCACCCCTCCAATCCAAAGCCCAGTAATAGTGTCGTCTATTTTTAGCCAGCGAGCCAGTCCAAGTCCGCTGGTTACGCCGACTACGCAAACAGGACAGATAGCAAAAACAGAAGAAGCGAAAAAAAGATTAAGCCCGGAAAAAAGAGAAACCAAAGTAATTTTTATTTTAGATGTCATATTTTTTTAATTTTAATATTTATATAATACTTGATAGTAAAAAAAATACAAGGGCTGGCTTGTTTGAAATTTAAAAAAGGAATATAATATAATTAGATATGGAAGGAAAAGAAATTGCTAAATTTTTATCCGGATTTTTTATGGCCGGCGTCTTGGCTAATTTGGGCCTTGTTTTTTTGTCTTCTTCATCTTCTTTTAAAATATTGGGGAATATTATTGATTTTAATCATTGGACTATTCTTTTGATAAGCTTTTTTATTTTTGCCATTATTTTTGCTTTTTTGGGTTGGGGAATCAAAAAAGGCCCTAAATACATTTCTTTTTTAATGGTTATTTTTGTTATTTTTTCATTTTATATTGGTTTTGATGTTTTAAAGATAAAAAATATCAATCTTTTTCAGGCAAATTTAATAAAAAATTCAGAAGAGAACATTATTTTACTAAAGATAGAGGCCATTAATCAAAACGACAAAATTTTAAATTCAAATATTTCTTTTTCTTTAGGATCAAATAGACAAGACGGGGCCAAGGATTTAGCAATAGACAAAGAGGGAAATATTTATGTTGCTGGTTATTTTCAAGGAACCGTTAATCTTGATCTTAAAGGTGGGATTTTTGAAATAAATTCTTTGGGAAATTCTTTAATTAATAGCGCTGTCGATATTTATGTGGCAAAATATTCTCGGGAAAAGGACTTATTGTGGGGATTTAGCATAGGATCTTCGGGAAAAGACATACCCTTGGCATTAGGTCTTGATTTTAAAGAAAATATTTATTTGATTGGATATTTTGGAGGTTTGGCTGATTTTGATCCTAATTTGGAAAACGAAAAAATTTTAGACGCTGTTTCTGGTCGAGACGCTTTTTTGGCTAAATATAATAATAATGGAAAATTTGAATGGGCAAAAAAAATAGGTAATTTAGAAAAAATACCATTTTTAGAAAATGACGACCGGTTTGAAGAAGCGCGAGTAATTGCTTTTGACAAAGATAATAATGTTTATTTGGCTGGAGTTTTTGACGGTACAATTAATTTGGATGAACCTAATTCTGGAAATACTTTAAATACCTTTACCAGCAAAAATAATTCTCGTGATGTTTTTATTGCTGTTTATAATGAACTTGGAGAATATCAAAAAGGGTTTATTTTGGGCGATACTGGAGACGATGAAGTTCAGGGTTTGATTATTAATCCAGACAAAGAAATATATTTAGCTGGTTCTTTTTCTGGAAAAACAAATTTTGACTTAAAAGATAAAACCAATAAAAAAACAATTTTTTCAAGCAATGGAAATTTTGATGCTTTTCTGCTTAAATATAACAATGATTTTGATTATCTTTGGAGCAAGAAGTGGGGAGGAAATGGAAAAGACGAGTCCTTTGGGCTTGCCTTGAACAAGAATAATGAAATAATCGTTGCTGGTAATTTTTTTGGACCTATAACCATTGGTACTAAAAAATTATTACTGGAAGGCGCGAGTAATGTTTTTTTCGCAATTTTTAATCAAAACGGAGAATTAAAAATAGCTAAGAGCTTTGGAAGCGGATCTGCCAAAGCTCTAAAAGTAATTTTTGATCAAGAAAATAATATTTATCTTAGCGGATTTTTTAAAACAATTTGTAATTTTAGCACAATTAAAGAAAACAAATCCTTGATTGCGACTAGCGAGGGAGCAGCTACTGACGCTTTTATTGCTAAATACGACCAAGAAGGTAATTATTTATGGGCAAATAATTTGGGGGGCAATGTTTTTTTGGAATCAGAAAATCAATTAGCCGAAGGATTAGTTATCGGAAAAAACAATTTTCCCATGATTGCCGGAGTTTTTTATAAAGATATTATTTTTCATTCCACCGAATCTTTGGATTTAATCAACCACGGAGAGGCGGATTCATTTATTGTTGAATATAATAGCAATGGAGAGATAGAATAGTTTTTGTGAATTCATAAATAATTAACAAGGGTTGACATTTTCGAAAATAATTGTAATATAATTTTAATTAATAATAATAAATAAAAATACATGGAAGAAATTCAAAATCCTTTTGCTCGGCCTGAAAAAAAGCCGAAAAATAAAAAAATTTGGAAAATTTTAGGATTAACTGTTTTAATAATATTTTTAGTAATAGTTATTTTTAATTTTTTAAGTTCTAAGATTGGATCCTCTGGAAGCCTGGTTTTTGAATCTTTATCAGGATATCCCCAGTCTTCTTTATCGAATAAAAGCTATGGGGTAATTTATTTTGCTGAAAATAAATGGCATGTTGAGATAAACAAAAAGAAAAATTCCTATGATTTAGCTCCAGTAATGGTTTCAGTTTCTGATCGTGGCTCAGGTTATGTTTATTTGGAAAATGGACAATGGCAAGCAAGCATTAATGGCAAAACTTATGGACCACATCAAATGATCTCTGACCTATCTGTTTCAGGAAATAATTTTGGCTATGTTTATCTGGAAAATGGACAATGGCACGTAAACATTAATGGCAAGAATTACGGCCCATATAATTATATTTTGGAAAAGAATATGAAAGTGTCGGAAAATAATTTTGGCTATGCTTATCAAAAAGATGGGCAATGGTATGTAAATATTAATGGCAAAGATTCTGGTCCATATCAAAATGTTTCCGCAGTTTCTTTATTCGAAAGTGGCTATGGTTATTCTTTCCAAAAGAATAACCAATGGAAAGTAAACATTAATGGCAAAGAATATGGGCCTTATACTAATATTATTTCTTTAACAGTAGCCAATAAAAAATTTGGTTATGTTTATGACAATCAAGGCAAACAATATGCCAATATTAATGGCAAAACTTATGGGCCTTATGATGTTTTAAGCTTGCTTTCAATTTCTGAATCATCTTTTGGTTTTGCTATTTTTTCCGAAGGCCAATGGAAAGTAAACATCAATGGCAAAGATCAAGGATCTTATAGTGCAGTAAAAGATGTGTCTGTCTCGGGAAATAAATTCGGGTTTATTTATCAAGAAGAAGGAAAATGGAAAGCAAAGATTAACAACAAAGTTTTCGGTCCTTATGAAAATATTGATAATTTAAGCGTTTTTGAAAGCAATTTCGGTTTTTCTTATCAAGATCAAGGAAAAATGTTTTTTACCGTGAATCCAGTAAAATAACTTTATTATAAAAAATAATTGATTTTAGCGCCCGATTATCCACGGGCGCTTCAATTTTTAAAAAGATATTTTCTATTTTTTAGGATAATGATAAAATAAAACAAATGTCCAGACGAAAAAAAAATAAAATAATAATTAATGTCCTAATTTTTGTTTTGTTAGGCGTTGCTGTTTTTTCTTTGTTTTATTTTTTTAAAACTGATTTGCCTGAAAAAAAAGACAATCCTTTTGAACAGATAAAAGAACAGGGCTTATTGGAAATTAAAGACGCAAATCCAATAATTGAAGATACAGAAAAATGGTCTATCAGTGTTTTTTATCCTGAGACCGAAAACGAATACATTAATCAAGAAATCAAGACTTTTATTTCAGAAGAAATAAATGAATTTAAAAATTCAATTTTAGATCCAATTGATTCTATCGATATTGAAGCCCAAGCGGTTTTTAATATTGATTATATGTTTCAAAAGCATAAAAATCGTTTTTTAAGCTTTAAATTTGATTTAAAAAAAGATACTGGTGGAGTTCACCCAGATCAAGATTCTTTTTCACTTGTTTTTGATTTAGAAAAAAAGAAAAAAATATTTTTTGATTATTTTTTTGTGACCGAAGATTATTTAAAAACAATTTCCGAACTTGTTATTCAAGAATTAAAAAAATCAGAATTTGCTGATGAAGAAATGATTTTAAGCGGTGCTGGCCCTAATTTGGAAAATTATAATATATTTTCCATTGCGGAAAATTCTTTGATAATATATTTTCCTGTTTATCAAGTTGCTTCGGCTGTAGCCGGAGAGCAGTCGGTAACCATTCCTTTGTCTCAAATCAAAAACATTCTTAATCCTGATTTTTTTCCAGAAATAGCGGAAACGACCAAGCTTTTTGCAATTGAAAGCAGTGATGATGGCCTTTTGCTTGATTCTTTAAAAGAAAATGATATTATTAGTTCTCCTTTAAGTTTAAGTGGCCTGGTGGCTGGTAATGGCTGGACAGGCTATGAGGGCCAAGCCGGGCGGGTTGATCTTTTTGATTATTCGGGTAATTTAATGGCTTCTGGTTCTTTGTCTGCATTAACAAATTGGGATCAATTGCCAGTAAAATTCAAAGCAGTTTTAACGTTCATTGTTTCCGAGGGAACAGATCAGGGGTATTTAATTTTTTATAACGAAAACCCAAATCAAAAAGAAGAAGATAGTAAAAAAATAATTTTGCCGGTTTTTTTTGAAAAACAAACCGATTAATAAAAATGATTTATTCAGAAAAGGTTTTAAAACATTTCCGCAATCCTCACAATCAGGGGGCGATTTCAGATGCTAGCGCTATTGGCGAAAAAGGAAATCCTGTTTGTGGAGATGTAATGAAAATATATATAAAAATAAAAGATGGAGTTATTAAAGATATAAAATTTGAAACCCTAGGTTGTGCGGCTGCGATCGCTGTTTCCTCGGCTTTAACTGATTTGGTAAAAGATAAAACCATTGAGCAGGCTTTAAAAATTACAAAAAACGAAATAGTTGATGATTTGGGTGGTTTGCCAAAGCAAAAGATTCATTGTTCTATGCTAGGAGTAGATGCTTTGCATGAAGCGATAAAAAATTATTTAAAAGAACAAAAAAAATGAAAATAGCTTATTTTGATCATAGTGCAACAACACCAATAGATCCCCGGGTATTAAAAGAAATGATGCCTTATTTTCAAACAAAATTCGGCAATGCTTCTTCAATTCATTATTTGGGAAGAATATCAGAATCAGCCATTGAGCAAGCGAGGCAAAAGGTGGCTAAGGCCTTAAATTGTGAGCCTTCAGAAATTATTTTTACTTCTGGGTCAACAGAATCAAATAATCTTGTTTTTAAGGGATTAATCGCTAATTTTAAAAAAGATCAAAAAATTCATATTATTGTTTCTTCAATAGAGCATGATTCTATTTTAGAGCCTTGCGCAGAACTGGAAAAGCAGGGAATAGAGGTTACTTATTTGCCGGTTCAAAAAAATGGAATGATTGAGATAAATGATTTAAAAAAGGCCTTAAAAAAAGAAACAGTTCTTGTTTCTATAATGACCGCCAACAACGAAGTTGGTATAATTCAGCCTATTAAAGAAATTGGAAAATTGTTATCTGAGCAAAAGAAAAAAATATTTTTTCATACTGATGCAACCCAAGCTTTGAACGCCCTTCAATGCGATGTTTTAAAAATGAAAGTTGATTTTTTAAGCCTTTCTGGACATAAAATTTATGGCCCCAAGGGTGTGGGCGCTTTATTTGTTAAAAAGGGTTCACCTTTAAAAGCCGTTCAATTGGGCGGGCATCAAGAAAATAACCTTCGAAGCGGAACTAGCAATGTTCCTGGTATTGTTGGTTTAGGAAAAGCAATTGAGTTAACGACAAAAGAAAGATTAAAAAATAACAGAAAGATAATAAAATTAAGAAATTTTTTAGTTAAAAATATTTTAGAAAAAATTTCAGAAGTAAAATTAAATACTGATTTAAACCATTCTCTTCCTTCTCATGCCCATTTTTCTTTTTTGGGTGTTGAGGGCGAGGCTCTTTTATTAGATCTTGATTTTAATGGAATAGCGATTTCAACCGGATCAGCTTGTTCTTCGAAAGATTTAAAGCCTTCGGAAACATTAATTGCTATGGGAATTTCTCCGGAAATAGCTCACGGATCAATTAGGTTTTCTTTGGGAAAAAATAATACTCAAGAAGAGGTTGAAAAAGTTATTAAAATTTTACCAAAAATCGTGGCCAAGTTTCGAAAAATGAATCCTCTTTATAAAAAATCAAAATAAAAAAGGAATTGTTAATGTTTGGGAGCTCCCTCACATAAACTTTTGGTAAAGTTTTGTTCGGGTCCTGGCTCGCGACCGTCGTCGCTCCGCCTTTGATTGAGTACAATCAAACCCCCAAACATGGGCCTAACATATCTTATTTATTCTACTTTTTTTGTTTTCAAGATTAATATATTTTGGTATAATGTTTTTAATAAACAAAAAATATCTTAATTATTAACAAATGAACTCTAAAAAGCTTCTTGCTTTTACCTTAATCGAGCTCTTAGTCGTGATTGCAATCGTGGGTATCTTATCTGGTTTTGTTTTAGTTTCTTTGAACTCGGCCACTGATTCTGCCAATGACGCTCGTCGGAAATCAGACTT
>Ga0265297_10001848_pt1 | contig 46472 bp, 52 predicted proteins | sample Munlanlwell13791_FD_192502 | JGI IMG/M metagenome (GOLD analysis project Ga0265297, IMG submission 192502) | Leachate microbial communities from a municipal landfill in Southern Ontario, Canada - Leachate well 137-91 | ecosystem: Engineered > Solid waste > Landfill > Unclassified | place...
CCGCGGTCAGCGCGGCGATCACGTCGCCCTGGTCGAACGGCCAGACCGAGGGCCAGATCACCAAGCTCCAACTCGTAAAGCGCAGATGTACGGCAGGGGCAGCCTGGATTTGCTGCAGGCTCGGGTAATCGGCGCTACTTGACCGAGGGATCATCAAAACTGCGTCAGAGCCAATCTTCCACGCCGAATAACAGTGGAAAGAGCACTGGCGAAATCCCCAGCAGAGACGAAGGCCACAGCATCATGGAATTGCGGCTGCCTGGTCGGGCCAAGAGACGTCTCGGCGGTCGCAGCCAAGCCGAAAGACCTCGACATTCCGGGCGCTTGAGGCGGCGGACCAGCAGGGACAAGGCTTCGGTCAGGGCCGGAAAGGGAGTGGACCCGTCCGGATCACCGCGTCGACCGTGTCGTCCTCGCCCTTGCCGGACAGCAGGCCATCGACGAGCTTGGCGATCAGGCTGCTCTTGCCGAGGCCGGCATCGCCCAGAATCAGCACCGCCCGCGGCCCGTCCGACTGCAAAGCCGCGGCCAGCCTCGGATCGACTTCCGCCCGCTCGACATAGGTTTGGGGAAACCATTTCACGCCACGCAACTGGGCGAGCGTGTGACGGGCTTCGAAGCCAGTCCATTGCGCCGCTGTCCAGGGTTTCAGGGTGTTGCGGTCGTTCTCGAGCTTGAAGCCCTTGTTTCGGAGTTGGCGCATCAATTCCGGGCGATGGATGCTGTGCCAAACGATGCGCCGAACCCCCATGATGCGCACCGACTTGCTCGTGTAACCATCAAGGATACCGGCCGGCTCGTCCCTTTCGTCCGCAACGCTCTCGATCTCGTCCCGGATGGGCAGATGCAGCGGATAGAGGGGGATCGCCGCCTTGGCCTCCTGCGAATAGGCCAGGACGCCAGTGCCCTGAAGCGCCCAAGCCCGGTCGGGAGCGGCCTAAACCACCGTCCGTTGGATGCGCTCGAGGTCATAGCCGGCCAGCGTGACGACATCGTCGCCCGCCGGCGCTTGGTCGTCGGGCGGTGTCAGCCGGGCCTGGACGATCACCGATCCAGGCGGCAGGAGGGTGCGGCAGACATGGGAGGCGACCAAGCGTACCGCCGGCACCAGTGCTTCGTCCTGCCGCGCCGTTTCTTCGTCGCGGGTCGCGCCGGCACCGAAATGCGCCCTGGCATTGCGCAGCGCCTGGATCACCTTGTCCGTCCGGCTGTCCTGGCCGGCACCTCGGCCCGCGGCCTGGAAATGAAACCGGCTGGCCGCCTTCACTTGGCCGACCGCCGCCGCCAGACCCGGCGGGAGCACACAATCTTTCCGCCCTTCCGCCTTCAGGGCGGCGTAACCATCCATGAGGCTCGGGAAGCGCCGATCTGCCTTGTCCTTGCGGGCGAAATAGTCATTCAACTTGCCGAGCAGGGTCTGCCAACTGCCCCATTCCGGACGCTGGATCTGCACCAGGGCATTGTTGACGTGATCGTCCCCGGGCCCCTCTTCAAGGAGATATTCGGCCAGCAGGATCGTGGCCGCCAACCGCTGTGCCTGATAGACCGCCAGGATGCAATTGTGGATCTGGTCCGACGCCGTGATCGTCCCGCCGGTCCAGCCCTGCGCCACCGCCAGCGGATAACCTATGCCCGCCTGCTGGGCGAAGAGCGGGCCCAGATGGTCTTCACCGACCCGCCCTACAATGTGCCCATCAACCGCCATGTCTGCGGCCTGGGGGCGACCCAGCATCGAGAATTCGCCATGGCTTGAGATGACCCCGGCCGAATTCACCGCCTTCCTCACCGGGGTTTTTCGAGCAGTTGGTCCTAGCCTCGGTCGACGGCGCGATCCATTTCCTCTGCATCGATTGGTGCCATAGGGGCGAGATGTTGGCGGCCGGTGGCGTTGCCTATGCCGAGTTGAAGAACCTCTGCGTCTGGGCCAAGAACAATGACGGCATGGGCTCGCTCTATCGTTCGAAGCATGAGTTGGTCTTCGTCTATAAGGCTGGCAAGGTGCCCCACATCAACAATGTCGAACTCGGCCGGCATGGCCGCTACCGCACCAATGTCTGGCAGCATCCGGGCGTCAACAGTTTCGGGGCAGGACGGGACGACCTCGCCCTGCACCCGACGGTGAAGCCAGTGGCCCTGGTGGCCGACGCCATCCGCGACTGTTCCCGGCGCGGCGGCATCGTGCTCGACGCCTTCGCCGGCTCTGGGACCACCCTGGTCGCCGCGGCCAAGACCGGGCGGCGGGGGTTCGGGATCGAGATCGACCCGCTTTATTGCGACGTGATTATCCGGCGCCTGAAGAAGGTCTGCCGGCTCGATGCCGTGCTGGAAGCGACCGGCAAGGTCTTTGCCGAAGTGGCCACCGAACGCGCAGCGGCGGAGGTGGCAGCATGACCCAAGATAGCGGAGACGATCGGGTCGGCTACGGCAAGCCGCCCAGGCATTCGCAGTTTCAGAAGGGGCGATCGGGCAATCCTCGCGGCCGCCCCCGGAAGGCACAGGGAGACGGGGCCGAACTCCAGACCCTGCTGAACGCCCCGGTCAAGATCGTCAAGGGCGGGCGGACGATCATGATGGCGCCCACGGAAATCGCGCTCCGCAAGATGCTGAGCAAGGCGATGGCCGGCGGGCTCAAGGAACTCGCCTATCTGCTCGACCAATTCGATCGCCATGGCGCCTTCCCGGCCTTTGAAACGGGGGGCGAGGTTGTCGTCATCCCGTCGGACGACATTCCCTTCAATATGGGGGTGTGGTTGGCACGCTTCATGGGTCTACCCCCCTGGTCCCGGCAAGACATCGCCACCGCCAAGGCCCATTACCTGAAACACCGTAGCGAGGACGACAAGCGACTGGACGATCGGATGAAATTCCCCGCCCTGGAGATCGAGGGGTGGTGCATGACCAGCCCCAGTGACCAGAAACACCAATCCGAACGCCCGTCCACTCACGCGGACATCGTTCGGAATTTATCCACCGAGATCCACAAGATTACAGCAGACGGCAAGACCAAGAGGCTGACGACGCTCCTTCTGCTACTGCATATCTTGAACCCGCTGCAGCTGAACGGTGACGTCAGGGTCGCACGCCTGCTCGACAAATACCGCAATCGCTTCGACGACAGCAACACCAGCTCAATGGGCCTTATCGTCCTTCCGTCAATGATGAGCGAGGAGCGCCACCACATCGCTTGCCAATTCCAAAATGAATGGATGGAGGCTTACGGCCCGGGCGGCACCAAGGTTCGCTGACAAACCAAGGCGAGGCGGCGGTCGTCTCAGGGCCGCCCCCTGGCCATGAAACACTGGAGGTGTCTGCCACGGCCTCTATCGGATGCGTTCCATCAGCCAGCCCTTCGATCACCGAGACCATTGCCGAGGCCCTGTCGACGGCCAGTCGCAGGGCCTTCGCATATGCCGTCAGGTCTTCCTGGCTTGCGCGATTGGACTGACCGGCCACAGCGATCTCATGCGCGTCTTCGAGCAGGCCGGTCGCTTGGGCGAAGTGCTCGTTGATCTGGTCCCGCCTGGCCTCGTCCATCGACACCTCCACACCGCCCGGCAAGGAAGGTGCTAGACGGTGGGCAAGTCCACTGAAGCTTTTGGCAAGGTCCGCGGACACCGGTTCGCCGGCCGCAGGTGGCGGGCATATTGTCGGGCGAACCGGCCGGTCCCTTTGCGAAATGGAAAGAGTACTGGCGAAATCCCCAGCAGAGACGAAGGCCACAGCATCATGGAATTGCGGCTGCCTGGTCGGGCCAAGAGACGTCTCGGCGGTCGCAGCCAGGCCGAAAGACCTCGACATTCCGGGCGCTTGCCGGGCACCGCCGAGGCGGCGTTAGGCATTGGTCTCAAAGGGGAAAGTGAATGGCGGAGAGGGTGGGATTCGAACCCACGGTACCCGCGAAGGTACAACGGTTTTCGAGACCGCCCCGATCGACCACTCTGGCACCTCTCCGCGAGACATCGGGTCGTCAAGGCGGGGAGAGATAGCCGAGGCCGGTTTCGGTTGCAAAGGAAAAATGCGGGGGGATGATGCGCCATGAGTCAGCGCCGCGCCGCCGCCCTCGCCCAAGCCCTGAGGATCCTCGCCCCCGCCCTGCCGGAGAAAGACCGGGCGGCCGTCGTGGACCGGGCGCTGGGCTCGCGGCAGATGGGGGCGGCGCCGGCGCCCGTCGCCGCCTGGGCCGCCCTGGTCGCCTATGCGAGGCACGGCTTCACCGATTACGATGCCCTGCTGGCGGAAGGCTACGGTCCGGAGGCGGCCCGGCACTTCGTCGAGGCGGCGGTCGCGGCGCGGTTGGCGGCCTGGGGTTGCCGGCGCCCCGTGGCCGGCGAAGACCGTTGACTTCGATTTCGCCGTCGCTATAGTGCGCGCTCTCGCGACGGGTGCGCCCGCCGCGTTCACCATGTTTGGGTCCCAGGCGGGTCAACCTGCCGGGATCTCGCCGCAAAAGACGGCAGCGGGTTGGTCGCAGGTGCGACAGGGGCCCGTGCAAGAAGGACTGGGATTATGTTTGCGGTTATCAAGACCGGCGGCAAGCAGTACAAGGTCGCCGAGAACGATGTCATCTCCGTCGAACGCCTGGAAGGCGAAGCCGGCGCCACTGTGGCCCTGCCGGTGCTGCTGGTCGGCGAAGGCGAGAATGTCACCGTCGGCGCTCCGGTCGTTGCCGGCGCCACCGTCACGGCCGAGATCGTCGGCCAGGCCCGCGGCCCGAAGCTGATCGTCTTCAAGAAGCGCCGCCGGCAGAATTCGCGCCGCAAGAACGGCCATCGCCAGGACCTCACCGTCCTGAAGATCACCAGCATCGCCGTCGCCTGAAGCGCCCGGCCATAGGATCAGGAGCAGAACATGGCTCACAAGAAAGCCGGCGGTTCGTCCCGTAACGGTCGCGATTCCGACGGGCGCCGCCTCGGGGTCAAGAAGTTCGGCGGCGAAGCCGTCATCCCCGGCAACATCATCATCCGCCAGCGCGGCACCAAGTTCCACCCGGGCTCCAATGTCGGCCTGGGCAAGGACCACACGATTTTCGCGCTGGTCCCGGGCACGGTGAAATTCGCCACCGGCAAGCTCGGCCGCACCTATGTGTCGGTCGAGGAACTCCCGGCGGCGGCTGAGTAACGGCCGCATGGTGCTGCGGCCTCTTCGGCCCGCGGCGCTGTAGCGGGATCGGAAGGGGCCCGGCACCTGCTGCCGGGCCCCTTTCCTTTTCAGGTCACCACAAGATGAAATTCCTCGACCGAGCCAAGATCTATATCCGCAGCGGCAACGGCGGCGCCGGCTGCGTCTCGTTCCGGCGCGAGAAATTCATCGAGTTCGGCGGCCCGGACGGCGGCGACGGCGGCCGCGGCGGCGACGTCGTGATCGAATGCGTGCAGAACCTGAACACGCTGCTCGATTACCGCTACCAGCAGCATTTCAAGGCCGGCACCGGCGTCCACGGCATGGGCAAGGACCGCCACGGGGCGAACGGCGCCGACATCGTGCTGAAGGTCCCCATGGGGACCCAGGTGATGGACGAGGACGAGGAAGACATCCTCTTCGACTTCACCAAGCCGGGCGAACGGGTGGTGCTCGCCAAGGGCGGCAACGGCGGCTTCGGCAACGCCCATTTCAAGGGCCCGGGCAACCAGGCGCCGCGCCATGCCAATCCCGGCCAGGAAGGCGTCGAGATGACGCTGATCCTGCGCCTGAAACTGATCGCCGACGCCGGCCTGATCGGCCTGCCCAATGCCGGCAAGTCGACCTTCCTGGCCGCGACCTCCCGTGCGCGGCCCAAGATCGCCGACTATCCCTTCACCACCCTGAAGCCCCAGTTGGGCGTGGTCGCGGTCGACGGCGAGGAATTCGTCCTGGCCGACCTGCCCGGCCTGATCGAGGGTGCGGCCTATGGTGTCGGCCTCGGCTCCGAATTCCTGGCCCATGTGGAACGCTGTAACGTCCTCCTGCACCTGGTCGACGGCACGGCGGAGGATCCCCAGGCGTCCTATCGCATGATCCGGCGCGAACTCCGCGCCTATGGCGCCGACCTGATCGACAAGCCGGAAGTGATCGCCCTCAACAAATGCGACGCCCTCTCCCCCGAAGAGATCGAGGAGAAGGCCAAGGCGATCGCCCGTTCCGCCCATGTCAGCAGGAAGGCGATCCATGTGATTTCGGGCCAGAGCGGCCAGGGCGTGACCGAGTTGCTGCGCGCCGTGATCGGCCCCATTCGCGAACGCCGCGCGGCGGACGCCCTGGAAAACCGCCCGGCCCGCGCGCCCACCCCGCCGGAGGCCTGGCGACCGTGACGTTCTGAAACCAGCACTCCGCCGTTTCAGAACGTCCCTCGCCAAGGCACCCGCCATGTTGCAAGCCGAAGTCCAGAGCCTCACCACCGCCGACCGCCTGCGGGCGGCGACGCGCATCGTCGTCAAGATCGGCTCCGCCCTGCTGGTCGACCCGGCCACGGGCAAGCTGCGCCGCCAATGGCTCGAAGGCGTGGCCGACGATGTCGCCGCCGCCAAGGCGCGCGGCCAGGATGTCGTCATCGTCTCCTCCGGCGCCATCGCGCTGGGCCGGCGCCAATTGGGCCTGCCCAAGGGCCCCCTCCGCCTGGAAGAGAGCCAGGCGGCGGCGGCCGTCGGCCAGATCCGCCTGACCCATGCCTGGCAGGAAGTGCTGGCCGGCCACGGTCTTTCGACCGCGCAGATCCTGCTGACGCTGGACGATACCGAGAACCGCCGGCGTTACCTGAACGGCCGCTCCACCATGGCGACCCTGCTCGGCCTCGGCGCCGTGCCGGTGATCAACGAGAACGACACGGTCGCCACCTCCGAAATCCGCTACGGCGACAACGACCGCCTGGCGGCCCGCGTCGCCGAACTCGCTTCGGCCGACTGCCTGATCCTGCTCTCGGACATCGACGGCCTCTATACCGCCAATCCGAACACCGATCCCGACGCGAAGCACCTGCCCCTGGTCAACGGCATCACGCCGGAGATCGAGGCGATGGCGGGCGAGCCGGTCTCCGGCGTCGGCTCGGGCGGCATGATCACCAAGGTGGCGGCGGCGCGGATCGCCCTCTCCGCCGGCTGCAGCATGGTGATCGGCGCCGGCCACGTGGAGCGTCCCATTTCGGCCCTCGAAAAGGGCGCCCGCTGCACCTGGTTCCTGGCCGAGCGGAGCCCGCGCCAGGCGCGCAAGATGTGGATCGGCGGCAGCATCAGCCCCAAAGGCCGGCTGATCGTCGACGAGGGCGCGGCACGGGCGCTGGCCCAGGGCAAGAGCCTGCTGCCCGCCGGGGTCCGCGAAGTGGACGGCGAATTCAGCCGGGGCGACGCCGTCATGGTGGTCGGGCTCGACGGGCGGGCGCTGGGCCGCGGGTTGGTCGCCTATTCGTCCGAAGATGCCCGCGCCATCGCCGGGCACAAATCCGGTGAAATAGAGACCCTCCTCGGCTACCGTGGCCGGGACGAGATGATCCATCGCGACGACCTCGCGATCGACGGGTGACGATCATGCGTGACGCGACTGCAAGCAAATCCCCCGAGACATTGGATGCCGTGGCCCTGGTCGACGGCATGGCGCGCCGCGCTCGCGCCGCCGGCCGCAAGCTGGCCCAGCTCCCGGCTGAAGCCAAGACCGCCGGCCTGATGGCCGCCGCCGCCGCGATCCGTGCCGCCACTCCGGCGATCCTGGAAGCCAATGCGATCGATCTCGAACGCGGCCGCAAGCTCGGCCTGACGCCGGCCCTGCTCGACCGCCTGGCGCTCGACGCCGGCCGTATCGAAGGGATCGCCCAGGCGGTCGAGACCGTGGCCGCCCTGCCCGATCCGGTGAACACGGTCGCCGCCGAATGGACCCGGCCCAACGGCATGGTGATCCAGCGCGTGCGCGTGCCGATCGGCGTGATCGGCATCATCTACGAGAGCCGGCCCAATGTGACGGCGGATGCCGGTGCGCTGTGCCTGCGCTCCGGCAATGCAGTCATCCTGCGTGGCGGCTCGGAAGCGCTGAATTCGTCCCGCGCCATCCATGCCGCCTTCGTCGCCGGCATCGAGACAGCGGGCCTGCCGGCCGATGCGGTGCAGCTGGTCCCCGTGGCCGACCGTTCCGTGGTGGGCGCCCTGCTGGCGGCCCAGGACCTGATCGACGTCATCGTGCCGCGCGGCGGCAAGTCCCTGGTCGCGCGCGTCCAGGCCGAGGCACGGGTCCCCGTGCTGGCCCATCTCGACGGCAACAACCACACCTATGTCGATGGTGCCGCCGATCCCGACAAGGCCGTGGCGATCGTCAAGAACGCCAAGATGCGGCGGACCGGCATCTGCGGCGCCAGCGAGACCGTCCTCGTAGACCGCAAGGCGGCCGCCCTGCTGCCCCGCCTGGTCACCACCTTGATCGAGGCCGGCTGCGAGGTCCGCGGCGACGAGACGGTGCAGGCCGTCGATGCGCGGGTGAAGCCCGCCATCGCGGCCGATTGGGACACCGAATATCTCGACGCCATCGTGGCCATGAAGATGGTCGACGGGGTCGACGAGGCGATCGCCCATGTCGAGCGCCACGGCAGCCACCACACCGACGCCATCGTGACCGAAGACCCCATCGCGGCCGAGAAGTTCCTGAACGGCGTCGATTCGGCGATCGTCATGGTCAATGCCTCGACCCAGTTCGCCGACGGCGGCGAATTCGGCTTCGGCGCGGAGATCGGCATTTCGACCGGCAGGTTGCATGCACGTGGGCCGGTCGGGGCAGAACAGCTCACCACGATGAAATATCTGGTGCGCGGCACCGGCCAGATCCGCCCTTGAACCCAAATCCACGCCAGCGTGAAGGCAGGATCGGCACGGCGGGGGCTGCCGGCGGGCTGACCATCGGCCTGTTCGGTGGCTCCTTCAACCCGGCGCATGACGGCCACCGGGACCTGGCACTGGCGGCCATCCGCCACCTGGGGCTCGACTATGTCTGGTGGCTGGTGTCGCCGCAGAACCCGCTGAAGTCGGCGGCCGACATGGCGCCGCTCGAAGCCCGCATGGAATCGGCCCGGGCCATGGCGGGCGGCCATCCGCGCCTCGTGGTGACCGATCTCGAAACCCGCCTCGGCACCGTCTATACGGCCGAGACCATCCGCCGGCTGCGCCAGCGCTTTCCGCGCCTTCGCTTCGTCTGGCTGATGGGGGCCGACAATCTGGCGACAATCCACCGCTGGCGCGACTGGCAGCGGATTTTCGACGATGTCGCCGTTGCCGTCTTCGACCGGCCTACCTATGCTCTGGCCGCACTGGGTGGACCGGCCGCGCATCGCTACGGCGCCGCGCGGTACCACGGCAACGCCCGCCGCCTGCTGAAATCCGCCAAGCCCCCGGCCTGGGGCTTCGTGACCATGAAGCTGAACCCCGCATCGGCGACGGCCCTTCGTGCCGCCGCCCGGGCGCAGCGCCCCTAGGAGGACAAGACCCTGGCCCCGCGTAGCAACAAGAAGACGGAAGAAACCGCAGCCGTCGCCGAAGACCAGAAGGTGAAGAAGACCGCCCGCAAGCCCAAGGCAGCAGCGGCCGAGCCGGAGCCCGTGGAAAAGCCGAAACGCGCCAAGAAGAAGGCCGAGGCCGAACCTGAGCCCGAGACGAAGCCGAAGCGAGCCAAGAAGGCCAAGGCGGAAGAGGTCGCCCCCGAGCCCGAGGCGAAACCGAAGCGCGGCAAGAAGGCCGCGGCGGAAGAACCCGCGGCCGAGCCCGTGGCCAAGCCGACGCGCGTCCGCCTGAAGAAGGCGGAGCCGGAAGCGGTGCTGGTCACCGTCGACCTCGAGGCCGAGCGCAAGAAGCCGCGCAAGTCCAAGGCGAAGAAGAAGCCGCCGGAAGCCGCCGACGCGGCCAAGGCGCTGTGCGACCTCATCGTGAAGACGCTGGACGACAACAAGGCGGAAGAGATCCTGACCATCGATCTCGCCGGCAAGACCTCGATCGCCGACTTCATGGTGATCGCCAACGGTCGTTCCGGCCGCCAGGTCACGGCGCTGGCCGATTACGTGGTCAAGGCGGTCGACGGCGCCGGCTTCGGCCCCTGCCGCCTCGAAGGCAAGTCGGCGGCGGATTGGGTGCTGATCGACGCCACCGATGTGATCGTCCACCTGTTCCGTCCCGAAGTGCGCGACTTCTACAAGCTCGAGAAGATGTGGCAGGCCGATTTCCGGCCCGACGCGGAGTGAGCACTCCACGAGGAGGTGACGGGCGCGAATGCTGGGCCTGAAGCTCTCCATCGTCGCGGTCGGCCGCTTCGGCGCCAAGGACCCGGAGCGCCTGCTGTTCGAGACCTATGCCGGGCGGATGCGGCCGCCGATCGAGATGATCGAGGTCGAGGAGAAGCGCCTGTCCGGCACCGCGCGACAGAAGCGCGAGGGCGAATTGCTGCTGGCCGCCGTGCCGGCCGGGGCCACTGTCGTCGCCATGGACGGACGGGGCGAGGTGCTGTCGTCCGAAGCGCTGGCCGGCCGGCTCGACCAGTTCCGCCAACGGGGCCAGCAGCGCGTCGCCTTCCTGATCGGCGGGGCCGATGGTCACGACGACGCAGTTCGCAGGAGTGCCGCCTTCTGCTATTCCTTCGGCGCTGCGACATGGCCGCACCTTCTGGTCCGTGCCATGCTTGCAGAGCAGCTATACCGTGCCGGCACCATCCTCGACGGGCATCCATATCACCGTGCGTGAGTTAATCAGGCATTCGCATATTCTGTTCCAAGGTTAGGCCATGACCGACGCTCCCCTTTCCGTTTCCCCGCAGAAGCCCGTGGTGCTGTGCATCCTCGACGGCTGGGGCTGGCGCGAAGGCGGCGAGGACAATGCGATCGCCAAGGCCCGGACGCCGAATTATTCCCGCCTGCTGGCGACCTGCCCGCGCAGCCTGATCGAGACCTCCGGCCTGTCGGTCGGCCTGCCGGAAGGCCAGATGGGCAATTCCGAAGTCGGCCACATGAACCTGGGCGGCGGCCGCGTCGTCATGCAGGACCTGCCCCGGATCGACCAGGCGGTGGCCGACGGCACCCTGGCCGAGAACGCGGTTCTCGTGAAGGTGATCGAGGCGACCAAGGCCAAGGGCGGCAAGCTCCATATCCTCGGCCTGCTCTCGCCCGGCGGCGTCCATTCGCATCAGGACCACATGGTCGCCCTGGTGAAGATCGCCTCGACCTATGGTGTCGACGTCGTGCTGCACGGCTTCCTCGACGGCCGCGACACGCCGCCGAAGAGTGCGCTCGAGTTCCTGGCCGAGGTCGAGGCGGCGCTGGCCGATGTGCGCGGCTGGTCCTTCGGCACCGTCTCGGGCCGCTATTTCGCCATGGACCGCGACAAGCGCTGGGACCGCGTGAGCCTCGCCTACCAGGCCCTGGTCGAGGCCAAGGGTGTCGCCGCGCCGAGCGCCCGCGAAGCGATCGAAGCCTCCTACGCGGCCGATGTGACGGACGAATTCGTCAAGCCGGCGGTGATCGGCGCTTACGCCGGCATGGCCGACGGCGACGGCCTGGTGATGGCCAATTTCCGGGCCGACCGGGCGCGCGAGATCCTGATCGCCCTGCTCGACACCACTTTCGACGGCTTCCCCCGTGGCCGCCTGCCGAGGTTCGCGGGTGTCGCCGGCATGGTCGAATATTCGAGCCAGCTCAACGCCCTGATCCCGGCGATCTTCCCGGCCGAACGGGTCGACGATCCCCTGGGTGCCGTGGTCGCCAAGGCGGGCAAGAAGCAGCTCCGCATCGCCGAGACCGAGAAATACGCCCACGTCACCTTCTTCTTCAACGGCGGCGAGGAAACCGTGTTCGAGGGCGAGGACCGCATCCTGGTGCCGAGCCCCAAGGTCGCGACCTACGACCTCGCCCCCGCCATGTCGGCGACCGAGGTGACCGACCGCCTGCTGCAGGCGATCGCAGGCAAGACCTACGACCTGATCGTGGTCAATTTCGCCAATCCCGACATGGTCGGCCATACCGGCGTGATGGAAGCGGCGGTGCAGGCGGTCGAGACCATCGATACCTGCCTGGGCCGGCTGGCCGATGCCGTACAGACGGCGGGCGGCGTCATGCTGGTGACCGCCGACCACGGCAACATCGAACAGATGTACGACCCCGAGACCCACGGCGCCTATACCGCCCATACCACCAACCTGGTGCCGGCCCTTCTGTTCAACGCCAAGGGCGCCCTCGCCCTGAAGCCGGGCCGCCTCGCCGACATCGCGCCGACCCTGCTGCCCTTCCTGGGACTGGCGCAGCCGGCAGCGATGACCGGCCACAGCCTGCTGACGGCCGCGGCCGGCGCGCAGGCATCCGAACGCCGTGCCAGCGCCTAAGGCCGCCATCGCCCTTGCCCTGACCCTCGTCCTGGCCACCTGGACCTGCCAGGCCGGCCGGGCCCACGCCCAGGACGCCGACCCCGACAAGCTGCGCGCCGTCCAGTCCGAACTCGAAGAGGCGCGCCGCCGCAAGGCCGAGGCGGAGGCGGAAAAGAGCCGCCTGGCCGCCGAAGTCGCCCGCCTGAAGGAGCAGCTCGTGCAGCGCGCCGCCGCGATCCGCACCCGCGAGGCGGAAGCCGACACGCTGGAACGGCGCATGGCCGAACTCTCTGCTTCGGAAGCCGAAAAACTCGCCGCCCTCGGCGAGCGCCGCGCCGCCCTGTCGCGCCTGCTCGGCGCCCTGACGCGCCTGTCGCGCCGGCCGCCGGTGCTGCTCATGGTGCGCCGGCAGTCGGCCCTGGACATTGCGCATACCGGAATCGTGCTGCGCGACATGGTGCCGGAATTGCGCAGCCGGGCCACCGCGCTGGCCCATGATCTCTCGACTCTCGCAACCCTGCGGGCGCGTCTCGCCACCGACCGCAACAAACTGGATGCGACCCTGGCTGCGCTCGCGACCGAACGGAGCGAGATGGACCGCCTGCTGGCCCAGAAGGCGGCGGACGGCAAACGCCTGGAAGCCCAGGCCGCGAGCGAAGGCAAGCGGGTCGACCAGCTCGCCGCCAAGGCGAAATCGATCGAAGACCTGATCGCCGCGGTCGAACGCGAAAGGCGCGCGCAGGAAGCGCGCGAGGCCGCCGCCCGCGCCAAGGCCGATGCCGAAGAGGCAGAATCGCTCGAAGCCGCCAAGCCGCCCGGCCAGCAGGCGATGGCAACGGCCGAACCGACCACCCCCGCGTCGCCCGCGCGGCCGCCGGTGATGGCCAGATTCGCCAACCTCAAGGGCAAGCTCGCCTGGCCCGCAGCGGGCGAAATCGTCAGCCGTTTCGGCGATCGCCAGGCCAACGGGCTGACATCGCGCGGCTTCCGCGTCAGGACCCGGCCGTCCGCCCAGGTAACCGCGCCCGCGGCCGGGGACGTGGCCTTCGCCGGGCCTTTCACCGGCTACGGGCAACTCTTGATCCTTTCGCAAGGCGATGGCTATCATCTGCTCCTTGCGGGGTTGGAGCGGATCGACGTGACCGTCGGGCAGAAGGTTTTAGCCGGGGAGCCGGTCGGTCAGATGGCAGGCGCCGTTGAAGGCGCCCGCCCGGTTCTTTATGTCGAGCTCAGGCACAATGGGGAGCCGGTGGATCTGACACCCTGGCTGGCCTCCAGTGCGACTAAGGTTAGCGGATGATGCGAATGAATCGAGCACTCGTGGCCCTCCTCGCCTTCGCGGCAGGTGCCGTCATACCCCTATACGTCGAGGCCGGAACTTCGGCCGAGACCTATCGACAGCTCAACCTGTTCGGCGACGTCTACGAACGGGTGAAGAGCGACTATGTCGACGAGCCGACGGACGAGAAGCTGGTGGAAGCCGCGATCAACGGCATGCTCGCCTCCCTCGACCCGCATTCGAGCTACATGAACGCCAAGGCCTTCGCCGACATGCAGGTGCAGACCAGGGGCGAGTTCGGCGGCCTCGGCATCGAGGTCACGATGGAGAACGGCTTCGTCAAGGTGGTGACGCCGATCGACGATACGCCGGCCTCGCGCGCCGGGCTCAAGACGGGCGACTATATCATCGCCCTCGACGGCAAGGACGTGGTCGGCATGACCCTCCAGGAAGCGGTCGAGAAGATGCGCGGCCCGGTCGATTCGAAGATCGTCGTCTCGGTCAAGCGCGACGGCATCGCCAAGCCCTTCGACGTCACCCTGGTCCGCGCCGTGATCAAGATCCGCGCCGTGCGCTCGCGCCGCGAAGGCAATGCGATCTACATCCGCGTCACCCAGTTCAACGAACAGGTCGACGCCGGAGTGAAGAAGGCGATCGTCGACGTCACCAAGGAAATCGGCGCCGACAAGGTGCAGGGCATCATCCTCGACCTGCGCAACAACCCGGGCGGCCTGCTCGACCAGGCGATCGCGGTTTCGGACGAATTCCTGAACCGGGGCGAGATCGTCTCGACCCGCGGCCGCCGGCCGGACGACGTTTCGCGCTATTCGGCGACCCCGGGCGACCTGATGACGGGCAAGCCGATCGTCGTTCTGGTCAACGGCGGTTCGGCCTCCGCGTCGGAAATCGTCGCGGGCGCCCTGCAGGACCACAAGCGGGCCCTGATCATGGGCACGCGCTCCTTCGGCAAGGGCTCGGTGCAGACCATCATCCCGCTGCCCAACCAGGGTGCGCTCCGCCTCACCACGGCGCGCTACTACACGCCGTCGGGCCGCTCGATCCAGGCCAAGGGCATCGAGCCGGACAAGGTGGTGACCCAGACCCCGGCCGACGGCAAGCCCGAGGACGCGAGCCAGATCCGCTCGGAAGCCGACCTGCCGAACCACCTGCAGGGCGACGGCAACGGGTCGGAAGACAGCGGCCCGCGCAGTGCCGAGGAAATCCCCGAAGACCGCGCCAAGGACGCCCAGCTGAACCAGGCCCTGGCCCTGTTGCCGAGCCTGAAGGTGGTCGACGACAAGATCGCCAACTGACGGCGAGGCGGGCGCGATGGCCACGGAGTCCGGCCCGCCCCAGCCCGCATCCGGCACCGCGACCGCGGATGCCGGTGCGGGCGGCCCCGCGAAGGTGCGGCGCAGTCTGCTGCCCTATGCCGTCGCCGGTACCCTGGCCGCCCTCGGCGGCCTGATCGGCTGGGCCGCCCTCGGCGGTCCGGGCGGGCCGACCCGGGTCGTCGTCGCCCTGCCGCCGGCCCTCACGGAACCGCCCCCCGTGGCGGCGTCCCCGATACCCACCGAACCCTCTACCGCCGAACCGGCCAGCCCGGCGCCGGCCGAACCGCCAGCCGCCGCCCCGGCTTCGGCACCGCCGCCAGCCCCGGAGCCGCCGACACCGGAGCCTCCCGCCGCGGAACCTTCCGCCCCCGCCATGCCGGCTCCCCCCATGCCGGCTCCCCCGGCCGCCGCGTCTCCCGCCCCTGCGCCGGCGCCGCAACCGGCCGCAACGCCGCCGGCCAGTCCCGCCCCGGTTCATCCGCCCGCGGCCGAGACGCCCGATGCCCACGCGGCCCCGGCAGCACCCTCCGCCACGCCGGCCGCGCCGCCCCAGCCTGCTGCCGCGGGCGGGGTCGGCCTGCCGCCGGCGCCCGATCCGCGCCTGGTCGAACAGGGGCGCGACGGCTACCTGCCGGTGATCGGCCCGGACGGCCGCCAGCCCTGGAAAGTCTATGCCCGGCCCTTCGCCGACATCACGGCAAGGCCACGGATCGCCATCGTGGTGGCCGGGCTCGGGCTTCGCGAATCGACCACGGCGGAGGCGATCGCCAAGCTGCCGCCGGATGTCACCCTGGCCTTCACGCCCTATGCCCGGAACCTGGACGACTGGGCGGCCAGGACGCGCGCGGCCGGCCACGAATTCCTGCTCCTGGTGCCGATGGAGCCGGTCGATTTCCCGACCAGCGATCCCGGCCCCAAGGCACTGATGACCAGCCTGCCCGAGGCGGACAATGCGGCACGCCTGGAGTGGACGCTGGCGCGCACCACCGGCTATGTCGGGGTGATGACCTATATGGGCTCGCGCTATACCGCCGATCCGGCCGCGGTCGCGGCAACCGCCGGCATCCTGAAGGCGCGCGGCCTGATGATCCTGGACAGCCGCACCGCCGACCAGTCGGCGATCCCGGCCGTCGCCGGCCACCTGGGCCTGCCGCGCGCCGCCGCGACCCGCTTCGTCGACGCCACGCCGACCCGCGCCGCGGTCGACGCCAGGCTGGCCGAGATCGAGCGCTATGCCCGCCAGAACGGCGCCGCCATCGGCATCGCCGCCGACTATCCGGGCTCGATCGAACGGATCGCCGCCTGGGCCGCCGGCCTCCCCGCCAAGGGCCTGGTGCTCGCCCCGGTCAGCGCCCTGGCCGACACCATGGTCGCCGAATGACCCCCCTTTCCGTAACACCAGAGTAACACCATGGATATCGCCTCCCTGCCCTATCGGCCCTGCGTCGGCATCATGCTGATCAATGCCGACAAGCTCGTCTTCGTCGGCCAGCGGCTGGACAATCTGGTCGAGGCCTGGCAGATGCCCCAGGGCGGCATCGACGAGGGCGAGACGCCCGAGGCGGCGGCGCTGCGCGAACTGGGCGAAGAGACCGGCACGACCAAGGCCGAGATCATCGCCGAGAGCAGCGACTGGCTGACCTACGACCTGCCCGCCGAACTGGTGCCCAAGGTCTGGAAGGGGCGTTATCGCGGCCAGCGCCAGAAGTGGTATGCTATGCGTTTCACAGGAACCGACGCCGACATCGACATCGAGACCGAACACCCCGAATTCGCGTCGTGGAAATGGGTCGAACACCAGCACCTGCCGTCCCTGATCGTGCCCTTCAAGCGCGCCCTCTACGAGACCGTGGTGTCCGAATTCGCCCCTCTGTTCCACGCTTGAGGAGATGTCGATGACGCAAACCCGCGGCGACATGGTGCTGATTCACGGCGCCTTTTCCGGCGGCTGGGCGATGGAGCCCTGGGCCGGTGCCATGACGGCCCAGGGCTGGCGCTGCCATACCCCAGACCTCCTGCATCACGACACGCCGCCCCACGGAAGGCCGCATCCCGAACTCGGCCACACCAGCCTGGTCGATTTCGCCGACGACCTCGCCCATAAGATCAAGGCATTGCCCGAGAAGCCGGTGCTGGTCGGCCATTCCATGGGCGGCCTGGTCGCCCAGATCCTGGCCGGGCGGGGCCTGGCGCGTGCCCTGGTCCTGCTGGCGCCGAGCCCGCCCTGGGGCGTGCTGCCCTCGACCGATTTCGAGGTCATGTCGGCGATCGGCATGGTGGCGACCCTCGGCGTGTTCTGGAACGGGCCGATCCATCCGGTCTACCGGATCGCCGCTGATCACACGCTGAACCGCCTGCCGCGCGAGGAACGCCGTGCGACCTTTGCCCGCTTCGTGCCGGAATCGGGCCGCGCCGTGTTCGAGATCATGCATTCGATCATGGACTACCGGCGTGCCAGCCGGGTCGAGCCCTGGACGGTGAAATGCCCGGTGATGTCGGTCGGCGGCGGTGCCGACCGGGTCAATTCGGCGCGCACGGTGAAGCGGATCGCGGCGCGCTACAGCGACAACCCGGGTTCCACCTTCACCGTCTACGAGGATTTCAGCCATTGGATCATCGGCGAGCCGGGCTGGCAGCAGGTGGCGGACGACGCGGCCGCCTGGCTCGACCGCGTGGTGCCGTGATGCGCTTGGCGCCGACGCTGGCTGCTGCGGCCCTGATGCTGGCCGGGACGGCCCGGGCCGACGTGGCACCGCCGCCCGCGACCGACGACCTGCCGCAGCCGCCCGATCTGCCGCTCGACATGCCGGGGGAGCTGGACGGCAGCTGGCGCGTCCTCAGCGACGACGGCAAGGGAACCCTTCTGGTCACCCTGACGATCGCGCAGAGTGCGGGCGAGGTTCAGGCCGCGGGCAGTTTCACCGCCTTTTCCGCCCTCTGCCCGCCGCTCACCGACGGCAAGCCCGCCGCGGACTGCGACCTCGACGGGGTGAGCGGCGAAATCTCCGACATCACGGTGACCGACAGCGGCGTGACCATCGACTTCACGCCCGGGGCCGATGCCGGCCTGGAGCAGGTTCTGCGCCTCTCGGAATCGCCTGACGGCAAGTGGCGCGGCAAGCTCTCGGGCGAGCCGCCGCGCCGCGTCGTCATGATGCGCCAGCCCGAATAGGCCGGCGCGCCCTCAGAAGGCGCGCAGGTTCTCGCGCAGCGTCTTGCCGGTGTATTCGGTCCGCACCAGGCCACGGCGCTGCAGGGCCGGGACCAGGCCGTCCGTCACCTCGTGGATCAGGCGCCGGTTGACGCCGAGATGCGGCGTGGTGATCAGGAAGCCGTCGCCACCCACTTCTTCCATCACTTCGCCCATGCGATCGGCCACCGTCTCGGGCGTGCCGATCAGCGGCACCGAGGAGACGAGACCGCCCGAGGCTTCGGTGACGAGCTGGCGCAGCGTCTTGCCCGAACCCCATTGCTGGAAACTGTCGAGCGAGCCCTGCTCGCCGTTGGTGGTGAGCTTGCCGGGCAGCGGCTTGTCGAGGTCGAACTGCTTGAAGTCGATGTCGGTGATCGAGGAGATCAGGCAGAGGTTCATTTCGAGGAAGGTCGGGCTCGACGCCATGCGGTCGTATTTCGCCTGCGCCTCCTCGACCGTCTCGGCCAGGGTGGGGGCGACGAGATAGAGGATCTTCACGTCGTCCGGGTTGCGGCCGTGCCCCTTGGCGCGGCCGCGGATGTCGTCGCGGAACGCCTTCATCGCCGCGGTGCCCTGATTGACCGCGACCACCGCATCGGCATATTTGGCGGCGAAGTCGCGCCCCTTGGGCGAGGCGCCGGCCTGGATCAGGGCCGGCACGCCCTGGGGCGAGCGGACGCAGTTGAGCGGCCCCCGGCTCTTGAAGAAGCGGCCCTGGAAATCGATCGTGTGGACCTTGCGGAAGTCGGCATAGGTGCCGCTCTCGCGGTCGCGCACCACCGCGTCCGGCTCCCAGGAATTGAACAGCTTCAGCACGAGGTCGAGATATTCATGCGCCATGTCGTAGCGGAGTTCGCGCGGCGGCAGCTCGTCGAGGCCGAAATTCTGTGCCGCCGCATTCTCGGCCGAGGTGACGATGTTCCAGCCGAAGCGGCCTTCCGCCAGACTGTCGATCGTGGAGCACAGGCGGGCCAGCAGATAGGGGGGATAGCCCAGCGTGGACAGGGTGGCGACCACGCCGATCTTCGAGGTCGAGCCGGCGATCAGGGCGGCGAGCGGCGCCGGATCGCCCTTCGGCACCATGCCCATGGCATGTTTCAGCACGGCTTCCGAAGTCCCGCCATAGATCTCGGAGATCGCCAGCTTGTCCTCGAACATGATGTAGTCGAAACAGGCACGCTCCAGTGCCTGGGCCATTTCGACGTAGAACTTGCCGTTCCAGGGGTCGCCACCATTGGAAAACGGCCCGTTCCATTCGTCGGTCGCGAAATTGGTGAACCAGCCGAGGTGAAATTTCTTGGACGGCATTTTGGCCCTCTCGCCAGACGCTATTCACATTCGTTCCAAAGAGAGGCTGGCACCCGCCGACGGGACCGGCAATGCGGCGCCGCAACAAGTGCGGAAATCGGCAAATCCTGGTACCGGAATCGACAAATATTCCGGCAGCCGGCATGATCTTTCGGCAGTGCAGCGAGAGGCGGCCATGAACCGTGCGTTTTCAGCCCTCGACCGGATCGAGCCCTGGCAGGACGCGGTCAGCGCGGCGCTCTTCGCCGTCGACTCGGCAGCCGAGACGCCGGAGCCCTTTTCGGGCCAACTCCGCGTCTTCGACATGGGCAGCACCTCGGTCATCCAGATGGCGTCGGGCGCCGTGCGTTACCGGCGCGAGCGCTGCCACCTGGCGGCGGAGCGGGAGGAGACGGTGCTGGTCTCCTTCGCCACGCGCTCCGAAATCACCTATTCCCAGGGCGGGATCGAGCTTACCTGCAAGCGCAACCAATGCCTGCTGGAGCGGAGCCAGCGCCCCTCGCTCTTCGTCCAGCCGCAGCGCCGGAACGAAGTCTGGGTCCTCAAGGTGCCGATGCGCCTGCTGAAGCAGCGCCTGCGCGGCATCGACCGGCTGGACTGCCTGGTGGCGGAGGCGGGCTCGGGCGCCGGCGGCCTGCTGCACGACATGGTGCGCCTGACCCCGGCGCGCCTCGGCGCATCCGATGGCCGCACGCGCGAGGCCGTGGGCCGCAGCCTGATCGACCTCCTGGCCCTCGCCATCGAAGACGACGTCCGCGTCCTGAGCAGCCGGCAATCGGCGGTGCGCCAGGGCCATTTGGCGCGGATCGAGGCCCATGTCCGGCGCAACCTCGCCGATCCCGACCTCTCGGCCGAGCGGATCGCCGCGGCCTGCGGCATCTCGGTCCGCTATCTGCACGATCTCTTCGGCGGCGGCGACGGGCCGACGCTGGCGCAATGGATCCGGGAATGCCGGCTCGACGCCGCGCGCGACCTGCTGGCCGATCCCGCCCGGGCCGATGCCATGGCCGAAGTGGCGCGGCGCTTCGGCTTCGGCGACCAGGCGCAATTCGCCCGCCACTTCCGCCGCCGTTTCGGCCAGGCCCCGCGCGACTTCCGCGCCGCGGCGCGCCTCTAGGGGGCCGTTACCCCTCAGTTGCCCGCGGCCGCCGTCTGCAGCTTGATGTGGGCGCTGATCTGGAGTTGGACTTCCTTCGAGACGAAGCTCTGGTCCGCCACCATGCCGAAAGCGGCGCGGTCGACCGTGCCGGAGACGACGAAATCGGCCACTTCGGCCCGCTCCGCCGGGTCGTAACGCCGGCCGGTGAGCTCGGCCTGGAGGATCTGGGGCCTGGTCACGCCGCGGATCGTCAGGTCGCCGGTGATCGCCACCTTGCCGTCGCCCGCCGGCTCGACCGAGATCGCCTTGAAGCGCATCACGGGAAATTGCGGCGGGTCGAAATAATCCGACGACGACAGCATGGATTTCGCCTCGTCGGAATCGACCTGCACCGAGGCCGTGTCCACCCGGACCTCGACCCGGCTGTTCTGCGGCTGTTCGAAATCGAGCAAAAGGTTGCCGTCGAAGGCGGTGAAACTGCCGTTGGTCGTAAACATGCCGAGAGTGTCGACGGAAAAGCCGATCGTCGTGGTCGCCGGCTGTATGCGATAGAGGCTGCTGGCCATGGCGCCGCCCGCCGGGACGACGAACCCGAGACAGAGGACGAGGCAGAGTCCAACCGGTTTCATGTCCGTCTCCTCCGGTTTATTGCCCCATGAGAAGTCTAGCACATCGCCGCTGGCGGCGCCCCTTCTCCTGCGGGCGGCCCCCCCGCCGCGCAAGCATGTAACTTTCGGGCCGATCCGGCGAACGGGCGCTTCGCCACGGCGCCCATGGACAATGGCGGCCCCGCATCCTACATAGAAGGGGTGACGGGTACTGCTGAGTGCGCCAGGCACTGCAATCCCTGGGGCCAATAACGACTCTATGGGAGCTGTCCCTTTCCGGACCCTGGTCCGGGAACATGGCGCCCACCTGCTGACGCAGGCCACAGAGGATCGGAACGCCAGCGGCTTCGGTGGTCCCGCCACACCCTTCCAGGCTGTTTTCCCCAGGCCCCGTTGCGCATGCCCATGGACATCGACGACGAAAAGACCCGCCTGCGCAAGATGCTGCGCGAGCGGCGCAAGCAGGCCTTCGCCGCCCATGACGGCGCCGCGGGCGCCCTGGCCGAACGGCTGGCGGAGGTGCCCCTGCCCGGCAAGGCGGCGACCGTCGCCGGTTATGTCGCCCATGGCAGCGAGATCGACCCCCTGCCCGCCCTGAAGGAACTGGCGGCGCGCGGCTACGACCTCTGCCTGCCGGTCGTGGTGGCGCCCGGCCGCCCCCTCGCCTTCCGCAACTGGGCCGAGGGCATGGCGCTGGAATCCGGCGAATTCGACATTCCCGTGCCGGCCGCGACGGTGGACGAAATCACCCCCGACGTCGTCCTGGTGCCGCTGATCGGTTTCGACCGGGCGGGCGGGCGGCTCGGCCAGGGCGGCGGCTTCTATGATCGCACCCTGCCCCTGCTCCGCGCGGCAAATCCGTCGCTTCTTGCCATCGGGCTTGCTTTTTCGGTGCAGGAAGTGGCATCGGTGCCGCGCGCGGACAATGATGCAGCTCTCGACTGGATCGTGACCGAGCGCGAGACGATCGGGATCCATTCATGAGGCTTGTGTTTTTCGGTGATGTCGTCGGCCGGGCCGGCAGGGATGGGCTCGCCCGCCACCTGCCGGAGGTGCGCACGCGCCTGAAGCCGGACCTCATCGTGGTCAACGGCGAGAATGCCGCCGGCGGCTTCGGCATCACGGCCCAGATCGCCAAGGAATTCTACGCCCTCGGCGTCGACGTGATCACCCTCGGCAATCACTCCTTCGACCAGAAGGAGACGCTGGCCTATATCGGCAACGATCCGCGCCTGCTCCGCCCGCGCAACTATCCGCCGACCACCCCGGGCCGGGGCGCCACCACGGTCGAGACCGCGGCCGGCCGCAAGGTCCTGGTGATCAGCGTGATGGGCCGGATCTTCATGGACCCGCTGGACGATCCTTTCGCCAGCGTCGAGGCGGAACTGGCCAAGGCGCGCCTGGGCGGCAGCGTTTCCGCCATCGTTGTCGACGTCCATGCCGAAGCCTCGTCCGAAAAGATGGCCATGGCCCATGTCCTCGACGGGCGCGTTTCCATGGTGGTGGGCAGCCATTCCCATGTGCCGACGGCGGATGCCCAGGTGCTGCCCGGCGGCACCGCCTATCAGACCGATGCCGGCATGTGCGGCGATTACGACAGCGTGATCGGCATGCAGAAGGCGGAACCGATCGCCCGCTTCACCCGCAAGATCCCGGGCGGCCGTTTCGAGCCGGCAACGGGCGAAGCCACGGTATGCGGCATCCTGGTCGACACCGACGATGCCACGGGCCTCGCCAAGCGGATCGAACCCATTCGCGTCGGCGGCCGCCTGAAGCCTCAGTGGCCTCCGGACTAGGCTGCGCAAGCCTACAACATATGGTATTTTGCACCCCAATTCCGACACACGGCTAGATCGGGGCGACGGTCCTTCCGGCCCCTGGAGTAGAGAACATGGCAGGCCATTCCCAGTTCAAGAACATCATGCACCGCAAGGGCGCGCAGGACGCCAAGCGGTCCAAGATCTTTTCGAAGCTCGCGCGCGAAATCACCGTGGCGGCCAAGATGGGCCTGCCCGACCCCAACATGAACCCGCGCCTGCGCGCCGCGATCATCGCGGCCCGTGCCGAGAACATGCCGAAGGACAATATCGACCGCGCGATCAAGAAGGCGCTGGGCGGCGACGCCGAGAACTACGAAGAAGTGCGTTACGAGGGTTACGGCCCGTCGGGCGTCGCCATCATCGTCGAAGGCCTGACCGACAACCGCAACCGCACCGCCTCCGAAGTCCGCTCGATCTTCACCAAGTTCGGCGGCAATCTCGGCTCGACCGGCGCGGTCTCGCATATGTTCAGCCATGTCGGCCAGATCAACTACAAGGCGGAAATCGCGGGCGCCGACGCCATGCTGGAAGCCGCGATCGAAGCCGGCGCCGAAGACTGTGTCTCGTCCGAGGACGGCCACGAGATCCTGACCTCGAACGAGGACCTGGGTACCGTTCGCGATGCGCTGGAAGAGAAATTCGGCCCGGCCGACGGCGCCAAGCTGGTGTTCAAGCCGAATGTGACCTCGCCCGTGGACGAGGATACGGCGCGCAGCCTGCTCAAGATGATCGACGCCCTCGAAGACAATGACGACGTGCAGAACGTCTACACGAACTTCGAGGTTTCCGACGACATCATGGCCCGTCTGTCGGCCTGAACGGCAAAGGGATGCGTCTCATCGGCCTCGATCCAGGACTTCAGCGCACCGGCTGGGGCGTGATCGAGGCCGTGGGCTCGCGCCTGTCGCCCGTCGCCAACGGCACCGTCACCTCGAATGCAGCGGATGATCTCGCCACCCGGCTGCGCCAGATCTTCGAGGGCGTCCAGGCGGTGATCGAGCGCTACCGGCCCGAGGCCGCGGCGGTCGAGGAGACTTTCGTCAACAAGAACCCGGCCTCGACCCTGAAGCTCGGCCAGGTGCGCGGCGTCGTCCTGCTGGCCCCGGCGCTGGCCGGCCTCGCGGTCGCCGAATATACCCCGAACCACATCAAGAAATCCGTGGTCGGCGCCGGCCATGCCGACAAGGGCCAGATCCACCACATGGTGAAGGTCCTGCTGCCCACGGTGGAGATCACCGGGCCGGATGCCGCCGACGCCCTCGCGGTCGCGATCTGCCACGCCCATCACGCGGCCAGCGCCAAAGCCTTTTCCCGCGGCCTCATTGCGGCGGGGGCGCGGCCATGATCGGCAAGCTCGCCGGCCGGCTGGACGAGACCGGGGAAGACTGGGCCATGGTCGATTGCGGCGGCGTCGGCTATGTCGCCACCTGCTCGGCGCGCACCCTGCGCCGGCTGCCCGCGATCGGCGAGGCGGTCGCCCTGGTGATCGAGACCCAGATGCGGGAGGATTCGCTCCGCCTGTTCGGCTTTCTCGACAAGGCGGAACGGGACTGGTTCCGCCTCTTGCAGACCGTGCAGGGCGTCGGCGCCAAGGTGGCGCTCGCCCTGCTCGACGCGCTCAGCCCCGAGGAATTGTCGCGGGCCGTCACCCTCGGCGACAAGGCGGTGCTGGGCAAGGCCTCCGGCGTCGGGCCCAAGCTGGCGCTCCGTCTGGTCAACGAATTGAAGGACAAGGTCGGTTCCATCGCCGGCGGCGCCTTCGTGCCCGCCGCGGCCATCCCTGCCGCCGCGGTGCCGGCGGTGAAGAGTGCCGCCGCCGAAGCGGTCTCTGCCCTGATCAACCTCGGTTACAAGCCGATCGAAGCCTCCAGCGCGGTCTCGGCCGCCGCCGCCAAGCTGGGTGAGGACGCCGAACTCTCCGCCCTGATCCGCGGCGGCCTCAAGGAACTGGCGCGGTGAGCGGCGAGCGCGTGGTTTCCAGTGCCCGGCGCGAGGAAGACATCCTCGAGGCGAGCCTGCGCCCGACCCGGCTCGTCGATTTCGTCGGCCAAGCCAAGGCGCGGGAGAACCTCAAGGTCTTCATCGAGGCGGCGCGGGTGCGGGGCGATGCCCTCGATCACGTCCTCTTCTTCGGGCCACCCGGCCTCGGCAAGACCACGCTGGCCCAGATCATGGCGCGTGAACTCGGCGTCGGCTTCAAGTCGACCTCCGGCCCGGTGATCGCCCGGGCCGGCGACCTCGCCGCCCTGCTGACCAATCTCGAGCCGCGCGACGTCCTCTTCATCGACGAGATCCACCGCCTCAACCCGGCGGTCGAGGAAGTGCTCTATCCGGCGATGGAGGATTACCAGCTCGACCTCATGATCGGCGAAGGGCCGGCGGCGCGTTCGGTGAAGATCGATCTGCCGCCCTTCACCCTGGTCGGCGCCACCACCCGCTCCGGCCTGTTGACCACGCCCTTGCGCGACCGTTTCGGCATTCCGGTCCGGCTCAATTTCTACGAGGTCGATGAGCTCGAACTGATCGTGCGCCGGGGCGCCCATATCCTCAACGTCGAGATGACGGTGGACGGTGCGCGCGAGATCGCCCGCCGCGCCCGCGGCACGCCCCGCATCGCCGGCCGCCTCTTGCGCCGGGTGCGCGACTTCGCCCTGGTCGCCAAGGCCCCGACGATCGATGCCAAGGTGGCCGACGCCGCCCTGACCCGCCTCGAAGTGGACGAGCGCGGGCTGGACGCCATGGACCACCGCTATCTCTCGGCCATCGCGCGCGACTATGGCGGCGGCCCCGTGGGGGTCGAGACCATGGCGGCCGCCCTGTCCGAACCGCGCGACGCGATCGAGGAGATCATCGAGCCCTATCTGATCCAGCAGGGCCTCCTGCAGCGGACGCCGCGGGGGCGGATGCTGACCCAGGCCGCCTTCCGCCACCTGGGACTGGCGGTGCCGGAACGGACCGACATCGCGCAACTGCCCCTGCTCGGAGAGGACGATGCCTGACTACGATGCGTTGCAGCCGGAGCAGGGTCGCCTGATCGAGGGGGCACATTGGCTGCCCATTCGGGTATTCTTCGAAGATACGGATGCCGGCGGCATCGTTTATCATGCGAATTATCTCAAGTTCATGGAGCGGGCGCGTTCCGATTTTGCCCGGCTCATCGGTATCGATCAGGTGACCATGATGGAAGGGGACGACCCCCTCGCGTTCGTCGTGAAGCGGATCGACATCGATTATGCCCGCCCTGCCCGCCTGGACGACTGCCTGGTCGTCGAGACCCGGCTCAAGGTGCTCAAGGGCGCCTCGATGGAGTCGATCCAGATCGTGCGCCGGGGTGTTGAAATCATGACACAGGCGACGGTCCGAATTGCCTGCCTCGACCGGAACGGCCGCGCGCGCCGCTTTCCCGAGGCGGTTCGCCACGCTTTTGCCCCCTTCGAGATCCAAGAACAGTCCGTTTGACGGGAAACGACGATGAATCCTGATACTGCGTCTTCGGCCTTGACCGCGCCGGTCGGCGATATTGCGGCAACCGGACTGGGTGGGGCGACCGCGCCCGACATGTCGATCCTCGGCCTCTTCATGCAGGCCGACTGGGTGGTGAAGCTGGTCGTGGTGCTGCTTCTGCTCGCCTCCTTCTGGTCCTGGGCCATCATCATCGACAAGCTGCGCCGGCTGCGCCGGGTGCAGACCCAGGCCGACCAGTTCGAGGAAGCCTTCTGGTCCGGCAATTCGATCGACGATCTCTACGAGCGGATCAACGGCCGCCCGGATCATCCCCTCGCGCTCATCTTCGTCGCCGCCATGCGCGAATGGCGTCGCGCCACCGACCGCCTGGCGACCCCGGCCGCGGCGCTGGCGACCGGGCTGCAGGAACGCATCTCCAAGGTCATGCGCGTCGCCCTCAATCGCGAGCTGGACGGGCTGGAGCGCTACCTCGGCTTCCTCGCCACCGTCGGTTCGACGGCGCCCTTCGTCGGCCTGTTCGGCACGGTCTGGGGCATCATGAATTCCTTCTCGTCGATCGCGGTCTCCAAGAACACCTCGCTCAACGTGGTGGCACCGGGTATCGCGGAAGCGCTCTTCGCTACGGCACTCGGCCTGGTCGCCGCCATCCCGGCCGTGATCGCCTACAACAAGCTGTCGTCCGACGTCGGCCGTTTCCAGGGCCGGCTCGAGAGTTTCGCCGATGAATTCTCGGCCATTCTCTCGCGCCAGCTCGACGAACGGAGGCACTGAGCCATGGGCGCTTCCCTCGGCGGCGGCGGGCGGCGCTCGGGCCGCAATCGCCAGCAGATGATGAGCCAGATCAACGTGACGCCGATGGTCGACGTCATGCTGGTGCTGCTGATCGTCTTCATGGTGGCGGCGCCGCTCTTGACCGTGGGCGTGCCGGTCGACCTGCCCACCACCCAGGCCGATACGCTGCCGCAGAACGACAAGCCAGTGATCGTCTCGGTCGACGGCCAGGGCCAGATCTTCATCGGCGACAAGCAGGTCTCGCCCACCAACCTGGTGGCGGAGCTCCAGGCCGCCGCCAAGGGCGGGCCGGAAACCCGGATCTATGTCCGCGGCGACCAGGCCATCAACTACGGCAAGGTGATGGAGACCATGGGCCTGATCAAGGCCGCCGGCTTCACCAAGGTGGCGCTGATCGCCCTGCCGCCGGCCAAATGATTGTAATGCGTTAGGACCAGAAGGCTCGTCTCGATCATGCGCCAGGGTGCAATCGCTTCCGGCATTTTCCATCTGCTGCTGATTGCCCTTCTGGTCTTCGGCCTGCCCCAGTTCGCCCAGCCCCTGCCGGACGTGGAGCCGATCTCGGTCGAGATCGTCGATGTCTTCAGCGACCGGGCCAATCCGCCGCCGCCGCTCCGCGCCAAGACGCCGATCCCGCCCGCCGCCACGACGAAACCTCTGCCGCCGGCAGAGACGCTGCACGAAGCGGCACCGCCGCCGTCCTCGCCGCCGACCCCGCCCGCGCCGACGCCGCCGACCCCGGCGCCCGAGTCCAAGCCGGTGGCCCCCCCGGTGGCCCAGACCAAGCCGTCGCCGCCCCAGGTCGCCCAGAACGTGCCGCCGCCCGATCCGGTGAAGAGCGAAGTGCCGGAACCGGCACCGGCCAAGCCCGTGCCCGAGAAGCCCAAGGAACCGGAAAAGCCGCCGGCCCCCGAAAAGCCGAAGGAGCCCGAGAAGCCGACTCCGGCCAAGCCGGCGCCCGACAAGCCGCAGCCGCAGAAACCGGCCAAGCCCGCCAAGCCGCGCGACGAGAAGGCGCTCGACCTGAACGACCTCGACGCCCTGCTGAACGACCATTCGGACACCAAGCCGGGCGCCCCGCCGCCCGCCAACGCCCGCGAGTCGGACAAGCCGAACCGCGAGACGACGAACAGCAACCGGCCGAACGAGCCCCTGAGCAATTCGGAAAAGGGCTTGATCATCGCCCAGCTCGCCCAATGCTGGCGCGTCGACGCCGGCATGGCCGGGTTCGACAAGATGTCGGTCACCTGGCGCGTCCAGCTCGACCAGACCGGGTCACTGATCGGCCAGCCCGTTTTCGTGGTCAAGTCGCCGTGGACCAGCAATGCCTTCGCAGACTCGGCTTACCGAGCCTTCTACAAATGCAGTCCGTTCAAGAATCTGCCGATCGCGAAATATGACGCCTGGCGCGACCTGCAGGTGACCTTCACGCCGCAGGGCTTCGCCTTCGGGGGCTGAGCCCCCGAAGGCGTGAGGCTCAGACCCGTTCGACGATGGCGGCGATGCCCTGGCCGCCGCCGATGCACATGGTGATCAGGCCGTAGCGGCCGCCCGTGCGCTGCAGTTCATAGACCGTCTTCACGGTGTTCATGGCACCGGTGGCGCCGACCGGATGGCCGAGCGAAATGCCCGAGCCGTTCGGATTGACCTTGGCCGGGTCGAGGCCCAGCTCCTTGGTCACGGCGCAAGCCTGGGCGGCGAAGGCTTCGTTCGACTCGACCACGTCGAGGTCGCCGGTCATCAGCCCGGCACGGGCCAGCGCCGCACGGGTCGCCGGCACCGGGCCGATCCCCATGTAGAGCGGCTCCACGCCGGCATGGGCGTAAGCGACCAGGCGCGCCAGCGGCTTCAGGCCCAGGCGCTCGACCGCCGCCTTGGACGCGAGGGTCACCGCCGCCGCGGCGTCGTTGATGCCGGAGGCATTGCCGGCGGTGACCGAACCATCCTTCTTGAAGACGGGACGCAGGCTGGTGAAATCCTCCGGCTTGGCGTCGGGACGGAAATGCTCGTCGGTGTCGAAGGCGACGGGCTTGCCCTTCACCTTCACTTCGATCGGCAGGATCTGGTCCTTGAAATAACCGGCCTTCACGGCATTGGCCGCGCGGCGATGGGATTCGAGGGCGAGCGCATCCTGGTCGTCGCGCGAGACGGCGTGGCGTTCCGCCACATTCTCGGCCGTGATGCCCATCAGCACGCGGTTGAAGGGATCGGTCAGGGCGCCGTTCAGCATGTCGCGCATGGCGACGTCGCCCATCTTGGTGCCGAAGCGCCCACCCGAAACCTGATGCGGGGCGCGGCTCATCACTTCGGCGCCACCGGCGACCGCGACGTCATAGTCGCCGAGGGCGATGCCCTGGGCCGCCGAAATGATCGCCTGCAGGCCCGAGCCGCACAGGCGGTTCAGGGTGAAGGCCGGGGTTTCGACGGGAATGCCGGCGTTCACGCCGGCGACGCGGGCCAGATACATATCCGCCGGCTCGGTCTGCACGACCTGGCCGAACACCACATGGCCGATCGTCTCGGGCGCCAGGCCGGCGCGCTTCAGGGCCTCGACCGTGACGGCCGTCGCCAGTTCGCCCGGGCTCTTGTCCTTCAGCGAGCCGCCGAAAGTGCCGATCGCCGTGCGCACGCCCGAAACGATATAGACTTCGTTCACCACTTGGATCCTCCGCTTGTTCGTGCGGCGGACTATACACGGCGAGGCGGCGGCGCCAACGTCCAAGGAGACGACGAAAAGCCGCCTATTTGTCGTGGCGGTTGGCGGTGGCGCCCGGCGGATCGTCGAAGGTGAAGATCTTGGGATCGAAGCTGCCGCCCTGCTTCATGTCGTCGAGCGTCACCACGGTGTTGATGCCCTGGGCATCCAGCACCTGCCACTGGCGGAACTCGAAGGGATTCTCCGTGAAGACCAGGGTCAGCTTGCCGTCGTCCTTGCGGTCGGGCGCGATCATCGAGATGCCGAAGGCCTGGCTGTCGCGCAGCACCTCGGTCACTTCGAGGCCGTCGGCGAAACTCACCTTGTCCCGCACCAGGACGCCGAGCGGGGTGCGGTAGAGGGGATAACGGTCGACCTGCTTGATCTCCTTGTCGAAGACGATGAGCCAGGTGCCGTCGGCGACGATGAGGAGCTGGGTCGGCGCTTCATATTCGAAGCGGAGCCGGCCGGGGCGTTGCAGGAAGAGTTTGCCCTGCGCCATGCCGCCGTTGGAATCGACCTGGGTGAAGCGCGCTTCCAGGGTACGGATGCCGTTGAACAGCGCTTCGACGCGGGCGACGTCGCCCTTGTCGCGGGTGGTCAGGGTGGCGGCCATCGCCCGCGGGGCGAAGGCGAGCGCGGCGAGACCGAGGGCGAGCAGCCCGCGGCGGTTCAAAGCACGGTCGGTCATGGCAGTCGACAGGGGTACCGAAATCATGGGCGCCAAAGTGGTACGGCAAGACGGCCAAAGCAAGGCCGCCGCCTGAAATAAGGAACCCCGGCCGCGCCGGCCCGTTCCCGCCCCACTTGGAACAAGGGCCGCAAGCCACCATTGTCTTGAGATCGGGACCCGGCCGCCGCATCCTGGCGGCCTGCCCCAGTGAGGGAGACCGTCATGAGCACTTCGGGCTTTTTTTCCGGCCTGCTGGAGACGATCACGAACCGCAGCCGCGAGGTTTTCGGCGGGCGCGACACACTCGCCCTGTCGGGGCCGAAGCGGCCGGATTTCGGGCCGCGCGTGGATGCCCTGCTGACGGGCCGGGGCGAAGCCTCCGGCGTCGCCCGGGCGCGCGAGATCCTGTCGCTCTGGCAGGCCGCGGACGAGGACGGCAAGCGCGACTTCCTGCTCATGCTGGCGCGCGCCTACGGCCCCCGGCTCGATGCCCTGGAAGCGGCGATCACCCGCTACCACCAGGAACCCTCGCCGGCCACCATCGCCGCCCTGTCCCGGGCCGCCGAACCCCGGCGCCAGGAAGTGCTGCGCCGGCTCAACCTGGCGCCCGGCGGGGTCGCCATGCTGGTCGCCATGCGCGCCCATCTCCTGACCATCCTGAAGCAGGACCCGGCACTCGACGCGCTCGACCAGGATTTCGTCCATCTCTTCTCGAGCTGGTTCAACCGCGGCTTCCTGGTCTTGCAGCGGATCGACTGGTCGACGCCGGCCAATATCCTGGAGCGCATCATCGCCTATGAGGCGGTGCACCGGATCCACGACTGGGACGAATTGCGCCGCCGCCTGGCACCGCCCGACCGGCGGCTCTATGCCTTTTTCCATCCCCAGCTGGTGGACGATCCGCTGATCTTCGTCGAAGTGGCACTGACCCGCGAGATCCCTTCGGCGATCGACCAGGTGCTGGCCGAACAGCGGGACCCGATCGACCCGGCGACGGCCACCACCGCCGTCTTCTATTCGATCTCCAACTGCCAGGAAGGGCTCCGCGGCATCTCCTTCGGCAATTTCCTGATCAAGCAGGTGGTCGAGGACCTGCACCGCGAACTGCCGTCGCTGACCACTTTCGTCACCCTGTCGCCGGCACCGGGCTTCGCCCGCTGGCTCGACGCCCGCCGGACCGAAGCGCCGGCCGAGGATCCGGAAACTTTCCCGACGGCCGACGAGCGCGCCGTCCTCCAAGCCCTCGACCGGGCCGACTGGGCACTGAACGGCGAGACGGCGGAAGCGGTGAACCGCGTGCTGGCGCGCGGCGCCGCCCATTATTTCCTGAAGGCGCGTAGCAAGGAGGGCCGCGTGGTCGATCCGGTGGCGCGCTTCCACCTCGGCAATGGTGCCCGGCTCGAAAGGGTGAACCCGCTGGGCGACCGCTCGATGAACGGAATGCGCCAGTCCCATGGCCTGATGGTCAACTACCTCTATGATCTCGCCGACATCGAGGCGAATCACGAAGCTCTGGCGACACGGGGCGAAGTGGTCGCCTCCGACGAGGTCCGCTCCCTGCTGGCGCTGCCGCCGGCCGGCGAGGACGCGGCCGGACGCAGCATGGGCGAGCGCCTGGGTCTCGGTGCGCTTCGCCTGTCGCGCCGGCGCAGCGGGGCCGGCGGCGGGGGGAAATGATGGCCAATCACCTGTTCGACCGCCTGACCGCGGGCGCGCCCGCGCCCGGGACGCCCTTCATCCAGGCGGGACCGGGGCCGGGCGTCAGCTACGGCGAACTGAAGCCGCTGTCCGGCCGGATCGCCAATGTCCTGGCCGGGATCGGCGTGAAGCCGGGCGACCGGGTCGCGGTCCAGGTCGAGAAGAGCGTCGATGCCCTGCTGCTCTATCTCGCCTGTGTGCGTGTGGGGGCCGTCATCCTGCCCTTGAACACCGGCTATACCGCGGCCGAGGTCGATTATTTCGTCGGCGATGCCGAACCCGCCCTGCTGGTGGTCGACCCTGCCAAAGCCGCCGCCCTGGCGCCCGTGGCCGCGGCCCATCACGCGAGGCTGGAAACCCTGGGACCGAGCGGCGAAGGCAGCCTGCCACGCCTCGCCGCCCATGCCGATCCCGAATTCCGCACGGTTTCGCGCGGGCCGGCCGATCTCGCCGCCATCCTCTACACCTCCGGCACCACCGGGCGTTCCAAGGGGGCGATGCTGAGCCACGACAATCTCGCCTCCAATGCCGAGATGCTGGTCGACTATTGGCGCTTCACCTCGAAGGACGTGCTGATCCACGCCCTGCCGATCTTCCATACCCACGGGCTCTTCGTTGCGACCAATGTGATCCTCTGCGCCGGCGCCTCGATGTTCTTCCTGCCGCGCTTCGATCCGGCCGAAGTGATCGCGCTGATGGCGAAGGCGACCTGCCTGATGGGCGTGCCGACCTTCTATACCCGCCTCCTGGCCCAGCCGGGCCTGACGCGGGAAGCCAGCGCTTCCATGCGCCTGTTCATTTCCGGCTCCGCCCCCCTGCTGGCGGAGACCCACCGCGACTTCGAAGCCCGCACCGGCCATGCCATTCTCGAGCGCTACGGCATGACCGAAACCAACATGAACACCTCGAACCCCTATGACGGCGACCGCGTGCCGGGCACCGTCGGCTTCCCCCTGCCCGGCGTCTCGCTCCGCGTGGTCGAGCCGGAGACGGGCGCACCGGTCGAGGCCGGCGCCATCGGCATGATCGAGGTGAAGGGGCCGAACGTCTTCCAGGGCTATTGGCGGATGCCGGAAAAGACCAAGGCGGAATTCCGCGCCGACGGCTATTTCATCACCGGCGACCTCGGCCGGATCGACGCGCGCGGTTACGTCCATATCGTCGGCCGCGGCAAGGACTTGGTGATCTCGGGCGGCTTCAACGTCTATCCGAAGGAAGTCGAGGGCGAGATCGACGCCCTGCCCGGCGTCGTCGAGAGCGCCGTGATCGGCGTGCCGCATCCCGATTTCGGCGAAGGCGTCACCGCCGTCGTGGTGCGGAAGCCCGGTGCCACCCTGGACGAAGCGGGCGTGCTCGCCGCCCTCGCCGAGCGGCTGGCCAAGTTCAAGCAGCCGAAGGCGGTGCTCTTCGTCGACGACCTGCCGCGCAACACCATGGGCAAGGTCCAGAAGAACCTGCTGCGCGAGACCTACAAGGGAATTTACGCGGCGGGATAGAGACTCTCCGTCATCGCCGGGCTTGACCCGGCGATCCACGTCTCTCGGCCCGGCGTGGTGTTCTCGTGGATGGCCGTGTCGAGCACGGCCATGACGATAGGGGGAGCCTATCGGCCTCTACATCCCGTCGGTGTCGTCGGGCGGCAGGATTTCGTCGTCAGAGTCGCTGTCTCTCTCCACCCGCAGGCGGTCGAGCTTGGCGTCGAGGGCCTGCACTTCAGCGCGCAGCGCGCGGAGTTCGGCGAGGATTTCGGTCAGGAGGCTGTCGGTACTCATCATTCACTCGCCGGGCGGGGTCAGAGGACCCGCTCGCCCGCTTCGTTGATCAAGACTTCACGTTTGCCGACATGGTTCGGCTTGCCGACGATGCCGGCGTCTTCCATCTGCTCGATGATGCGGGCAGCGCGGTTGTAGCCGATCTGCAGGTGGCGCTGGATGAAGCTGGTCGAGGCCTTGCCCTCGCGCGCCACCAGGGCGACCGCCTGGTCGTAGAGGTCGTCGCCGGTCGAGGCGCCGGCGGCACCGCCTTCGAGCGCCTCCATGCCCTCCGGCTCCTCGGTCACGGCGTCGATATAGTCCGGCTCGCCCTGGGCCTTCAGGAAGGCGATCACGGCTTCCACTTCCTGGTCGGAGCAGAAGGGACCGTGCACGCGGGTGATGCGGCCGCCGCCCGCCATATAGAGCATGTCGCCCTGGCCGAGCAGCTGTTCGGCGCCCTGTTCGCCCAGGATCGTGCGGCTGTCGATCTTGGAAGTGACCTGGAACGAGATGCGGGTCGGGAAATTGGCCTTGATCGTGCCGGTGATGACGTCGACCGAAGGCCGCTGGGTCGCCAGGATCAGGTGCATACCGGCGGCGCGTGCCATCTGGGCCAGGCGCTGGATCGCCCCTTCGATGTCCTTGCCGGCGACCATCATCAGGTCGGCGAATTCGTCGACGATGATGACGATGAAGGGCAGCGCCTCGAGCGCGATCGCCTGTTCCTCGAAGATCGGCTTGCCGGTCGAGGGCTCGAAGCCGGTCTGCACCGTGCGTTTCAATTCCTCGCCCTTGGCCCTGGCTTCGGCGATGCGGGCGTTGTAGCCGGCGATGTTGCGGACGCCGAGGCGCGACATCTTGCGATAGCGCTCCTCCATCTCGCGGACCGCCCATTTCAGCGCCACCACGGCCTTGCCCGGCTCGGTCACCACGGGTGCCAGCAGATGGGGAATGCCCTCGTAGACCGAGAGTTCGAGCATCTTGGGATCGACCATGATCAGCTTGCACTGGTCCGGCGGCAGCCGGTAGAGCAGCGACAGGATCATGGTGTTGACCGCGACCGACTTACCGGAACCCGTCGTACCGGCGACCAGCAGATGCGGCATGCGCGACAGATCGGCCACCACCGGCGCACCGCCGATGTCCTTGCCGAGGGCCAGTGTCAAGGCCGAAGCCGTCTTCTCGTATTCCTGCGACGACAGGATCTCGGAGAGCCACACCGTCTCGCGTTTGGCGTTGGGCAGTTCGATGCCGATCGCATTCCGCCCGGGCACCACCGAGACGCGGGCCGAAATAGCGCTCATGGAACGGGCGATGTCGTCGGCGAGGCCGATCACCCGGGCGGACTTGGTGCCCGGCGCCGGCTCGAGTTCATAGAGCGTGACCACCGGGCCGGGGCGCACCTTCACGATATGGCCGCGCACGCCGAAATCGTCGAGCACGGATTCGAGCAGCCGGGCGTTGGTTTCCAGGGCCGCCTCGTCGACCGCCGCCGCCTCGCGCTTGGGCGCGGGCTTCAACAGGGAGAGCGGGGGGAGCTGGTGCTGGTCGGCCGGGCCGAGGTCGAGGGCGGCCTGGCTTTCCTCGACCGCGCGCTTGCCGGGCTTGGGCGTCTTGGCCGGGGTCTCGACGATGCGGCGGCTGTCGGTCGCGGCGGGGGTCGCAATCTCGCCCGCGGCAGGCGTCGCAGGGGCCTCCGCTGCTTCCTCGCGCCGGGTGAAGCGGGGTTCCTGGCGGGAGCGAGCGGCACGGGCGGGACGCGGCGGGGCCGCCGCCTCCACCTCGTCGTCGCTCCGTTTCAGGCGGAGTTCGGGCGGTGCGCCGGGCCTGGGGTGCAGGCGGGCGGCGATCCCGGCAATCCAGCGCGTGCCGTCCCGCCCGGCGCGGCCGGCCCTTGCGGCGCCGCGACCGAGTGCGCGCCATTCGCCCAGGCTGAGGCCCATGGCCGTGACCAGGACCATGAGGCAGAGCAGGACGAGCACGAAGGAGAGCCCGCCGCCATCGAGCGAGAGGCCGACCTTGCCCAACATGCGTTGAGCCCAAGGCGCCACGACGGCGCCGACCATGCCGCCGAGCCCGCTGCGCAGCGGCCAGCCGGAACCGACCGTAAAGCCGTTGACCGCTGCGGCGCCGAGCGCCAAGCCGACAGGGGCCAGGGCCAGATTGAGCCACCACAGCCTGAGCCCGCGATGGGAGAACAGGCGCCAAGCCCAGGCGCCGAGCAGCAGCGGCATCAGCCCGGCGGCGATGCCGAGCCACTGGATCGCGAAATCGGCGACATAGGCGCCGGGCAGGCCGATCAGGTTGCGAGTCGGCGCATCGGTCTCGACATTCAGGCTGGCGTCGCCCGGCGAATAGGAGACCAGGGCGAGGCCGAGCACGGTCGCCCCCACGAAGAGTCCGAGGCCGGCGAATTCGACCACGCGAGCCCCCATCGCCCGGGCCAGCCCGTTGGGCAGCAGGCGGCTGGCGCGCACTTCGGACGACGTTCCGGCCGCTTGGGCCATGGGGACCTCATAGGCTGGCGGCCGGCGGAGCCGGCACGGGAACGAATCAACAACTGGAGGCTACACGTGCAGCCGCCCCCAAACAATGGGGGTCCAGCGCGGGTTCAGATCGCCGCTTCGCCCCGCTCGGAAGTGCGCACGCGGCAAGCGTCGACGAGTTCGAGGACGAAGAGCTTGCCGTCGCCGAGCTTACCCGTGCGGGCCGTGCGCTCGAGCGCCTCGAGCACGTCGGCCAGCCGCTCGTCGTCGACCGCGATGTCGATCCGGAGCTTGGGCACGAAGGCGATCTGATATTCGGCCGAACGGTAGATTTCGGTATGGCCGTGGGAGCGGCCGAAGCCGATCGCCTCGGTCACTGTCATGCCGCGCACCCCGAGCGGCTCCAGCGCGGCACGGACGGGTTCCAGCTTGAAGGGCTTGATGATCGCGATGACGAGCTTCATGGGGAGACTCTAGAGCATCGCGCCGATTCCGAACATCGCGATCATCGCCAAGATCCGCGACAGATCAGGCACCAGCCCCGCGGCGCCGGAGTTTCAGCCAACTGTCGAGCCCGACCGCGACGAGAGCCGCCACCACGAAGATGGTCACCGTCGGATCGACAGTGAGGCCGAGGCTGCGGAACAGGCCGCCCAGGGTGTCCTCCTCCATGCGGGCCAGGACGGCGATGCCGACCACGGCCGCGCCGATGGCCAGTGTGGCGAGCCGACCGCCGCCCGGGACCACAGCCCGGCCCGGCGCACCCGCGCCGAGCATGTGGTCGAGCGCCACGGCCGAGGCGGCGACCAGCACGAGGATGAAAGGCAGGGGATCCATCGGAAAGCCGAGACCGCGGATGACATCGTGGATTTCGCTCCGGCCCCAGGCCATGAGACCGACACCGATCAGGAAGAAGACGATCGTCCTCATCTCCAGCACCCCTGGTTGAAATCTCAGGCCCCTCGGCAACAGATTAGCGGCGGCGCGGAGGCCGGCAAGACAGCCCTTCGTCGCAGGGAACGCGGCGAAATTTCAGCACCTGTCACCGACCCGCGCTTTTCTCGGCGGAGCGGTTGTGCTCCCATGCGCGCGCCGCCAGCGGGGGAGCCGAAGGGATGCCGAACGTCAATCTCTGGTCCATGACCGGCCGTTACCTGGCATTCGGCATCTGTATCGCCTTCGCGGTCTTCTCGCTGCCCTACATCGGCACTTCGGCCTGGCTCGACCTCGCATCGTTGGTGGCCTGGATCCTGGTGGCGCTCGGCGTCTACGACCTGTGGCAGCCGCGTCATGCCGTGCTGCGCAATTATCCGGTCATCGGCCACCTGCGCTACATGTTCGAGGCGATCCGCCCCGAAATCCGCCAGTACCTGCTGGAAGACGACCGCGACAAGGTGCCCTTCTCGCGCGCCCAGCGGAGCCTGGTCTATGCCCGGGCCAAGAACGAGATCAGCGAACGGCCCTTCGGCACGCTCTCCGACGTCTATGACGACGGCTACGAATTCATCTCCCATTCGCTGCGCCCGGCGCCGCTGGCCGATCCCGGCAAGTTCCGCGTCACCGTGGGTGGGCCACAGTGCAGGCAGCCCTATTCGATCTCGGTCTTCAACATATCGGCCATGAGCTTCGGCGCGCTCAGCGCCAATGCGATCCGCGCCCTCAACCGCGGGGCCAAGATGGGCAATTTCGCCCATGACACCGGCGAAGGCTCGATCAGCCCCTATCACCGCGAGAACGGCGGCGACCTCGTCTGGGAACTGGGCAGCGGCTATTTCGGCTGCCGCACCGAGGACGGCCGCTTCGACCCGGAGAAATTCGCCAGGCAGGCGCGCGATCCCCAGGTCAAGATGATCGAGATCAAGATGAGCCAGGGCGCCAAGCCGGGCCACGGCGGCATCCTGCCGGCCCACAAGGTGAGCCCCGAGATCGCCGAGGCCCGCGGCGTCCCGATCGGCAAGGACTGCATCTCGCCGGCCCGCCATTCCGCCTTCTCGACCCCGGTCGAGATGATGCAGTTCATTGCCAAGCTGCGCGAACTGTCGGACGGCAAGCCGGTCGGCTTCAAGCTGTGCATCGGCCACCCCTGGGAATTCATGGGCATCGTGAAGGCGATGCTGGAGACCGGCGTCACGCCCGATTTCATCGTGGTCGACGGCAAGGAAGGCGGCACCGGCGCCGCCCCGGTCGAATTCACCGACCATCTGGGCGTGCCTCTGCGGGAAGGCCTGCTGTTCGTCCACAACACGCTGATCGGCGCGGGCCTCCGCGACAAGGTGAAGCTCGGCGTCGCCGGCAAGATCGTCTCCGGCTTCGATATCGCGCGCCTACTGGCGCTCGGCGCCGACTGGGCCAATGCGGCGCGCGGCTTCATGTTCGCGGTCGGCTGCATCCAGTCGCAGGCCTGCCACACCAACCGCTGCCCGACCGGCGTCGCGACCCAGGACCAGGTGCGCCAGCGCGCCCTGGTGGTGCCGGACAAGGCGGAACGGGTCTACAACTTCCACCGCAACACCCTGCGCGCGCTGGCCGAGATGCTGGCCGCCGCCGGCCTCGACCATCCCTCGAAGCTCGGGCCGCACCACTTGGCGCGGCGTGTCTCCTCCGGCGAGATCCGCCTGTTCTCGCAGATCAACTACGCGCTCGCGCCGGGTGCGCTCCTGGACGGCAGGATCGACAGCCGCTTCTACGGCTCGAGCTGGGCCATGGCGCAGGCCGAGAGTTTCGACGCCCGGCCGATGTGAGTCTTAAGGCCGGCGCAAGCCGGCCGATATGAGGTTTGCGGCCGGCGCGGGGCAGCCGAGCGCGGCGGAAAGACGCTGTTTACCCCGCGCGCCGGGCCGTGCTAGCGGTTTCCCCATGACCCGCAGCATCACACCCATCGTCGGCGTTCCCGCCTGTGCCCGCGTCATCGAAGGCCATCCCTTCAATGTCGTCGGCGAAAAATACATTGCCGCCGTGGCCGAGGCCGCCGGCTGCCTGCCCCTCTTGATCCCGAGCCTGCCCGTGCCCCTCGACCTCGAGGTGGTGCTGGGGGCCGTCGACGGATTGCTGGTGACCGGCAGCCCCTCGAACGTGCATCCCGCCCGCTACCAGGGCGAGGCGAGCCGACCCGGCACCCTGCACGACGAGCAGCGCGACGCCACCACCCTGCCCCTGATCGCCGCCGCGATCGCGCGCGGCATGCCGGTCTTCGCGATCTGCCGCGGCCATCAGGAACTCAATGTGACGCTGGGGGGCACGCTCTTCCAGCATGTCCAGGAACTGCCCGGCCGGCTCGACCACCGGGCGCCGGAGGGCGAGCCGATCGCGGTCAAATACGGCCCCGCCCACAAGGTGACGGTGACCCCGGGCGGCCTGCTCGCCCGCCTCACGGGGCTTACCGAATTCGAGGTGAATTCGCTGCATTCCCAGGCGATCGACCGTGTCGCCCCCGGCCTCGCGGTCGAAGCGGTGGCGCCGGACGGCACGATCGAAGCCGTCACCGCGCCGGATGCGCCGGGCCTCGTCATTGCTGTACAGTGGCATCCGGAGTGGCGTGCGCTGGAAAATCCGGTGTCGATGCGGCTCTTCGAGGCATTCGGCGAGGCGGCCCGGCAGTATGCGTCCCGGCCGCGGAGGGGATAGGGTTCATGTCACAGCTCGAGACTTGGCTGCGCGAGCGGCACATCACGGAAGTGGAATGCCTGGTCCCGGATATTTCCGGCGTCGCCCGCGGCAAGATCCTGCCGACCTCGAAATTCCTGAAGAGCCAGACCGACAATTCGCTGCGCCTGCCGGAATCGATCTTCTCCCAGACCGTGACCGGCGATTTCATCGACAGCGAAGTGACCGACCCGACCGAGCCGGACGTCGTCCTGAAGCCCGATCCGGACACGCTCTCGCTCGTGCCCTGGTACGACGATCCGACCGCCCAGGTGATCAACGACTGCTTCTACCGCGACGGCAAGCCGGTTGCGATCGCGCCACGCCAGGTGCTGCGCCGGGTGATCGACCTCTATGCCGAACGGGGCTGGAAGGCGATCGTGGCGCCGGAACTGGAATTCTATCTCTGCGCCAAGAACGTCGATCCCGACTATCCGCTGCAGCCGCCGGTAGGCCGCTCCGGCCGGGCCGAGACCGGCAGCCAGTCCTACGGCATCGATGCGGTCAATGAATTCGACCCGATCTTCGAGGACGTCTATCAGTACTGCGAGGCGCAGGAACTAGACGTCGATACGCTGATCCACGAGGCCGGCCGCGCCCAGTGCGAGATCAACTTCAACCACGCCGATCCGATGTCGATGGCCGACCAGGCCTTTCTGTTCAAGCGCACGGTGCGCCAGGCGGCGATGCGCCACGGCGTCTATGCGACCTTCATGGCCAAGCCCTATTCGGAAGAGCCGGGCAGCGCCATGCATCTGCACCAGTCGATCGTCGACATCAAGACCGGGCGCAACCTGTTCTCGGACGCGGACGGCAACGACACGCCGCTGTTCCTCTCCCATATCGCCGGCCTGCAGAAGTTCCTGCCGGCGGCCATGCCGCTGATCGCGCCCAACGTGAATTCCTATCGCCGCCTGACCCGCTTCATGTCGGCGCCGATCAACCTGCATTGGGCGCGGGAAAACCGCACGGCCGGGCTTCGCGTGCCGGAATCGGGCCCGGAAGCCCGCCGGGTCGAAAACCGGGTGCCGGGGGCGGATGCGAATCCCTATCTCGTCATCGCAGCGTCACTGGCGTGCGGCTATCTCGGTATGATAAACCAATTGGAGCCGACTGATCCGATCAGCGGCAGTGCTTACAGCCGCAAATTCGCCTTGCCCCGCTACCTGCCGGATGCCCTGAACAAGCTCAAGGGCGCCGACGAGCTGAGCGAGGTCCTGGGCGAGGATTTCGTCACCCTGCTCATGGAAGTGAAACAGGCGGAACACGACGCCTATCAACAGGTGATTTCGGCATGGGAACGAGAACATCTACTGCTGAACGTGTGAGCGACGACGTGGCCCTTCCCCAACAGGCCCTTCCTCGCCTCGACGTGCCGCTGCGCGAACGCCTGATTGTCGCCCTGGATGTCCCCAACGTCATCCAGGCGCGCAATATCGTGGCGGCGCTGGGCGACACGGTGGTGTTCTACAAGCTGGGCCTGCAGCAGGTCTTCGGCGGCGGTCTCTCGGTGGTCGCCGAATTGTTCCGGCTCGGCAAGAAGGTCTTCCTCGACGCCAAGCTGACCGACATCGCGGCGACCGTGGGCAATGCAACCACCAATATCGCCCGCACCGGCACGGCATTCCTGACCGTGACGGGCGATGCCCCGATCGTGCGCGCCGCGGTCGAGGCGCGCTCGCGTGCCGGGGCGCGGAAGCCGCTGATCCTGGCGGTCACCGTGCTCACCTCGCTCGACCAGAAGGACATCGAGGACATGGGCTTTGCCATGCCGCTCGAAGACCTCGTGGTGCACCGCGCGCTCAAGGCCAAGGAAGCGGGGGCCGACGGCGTCATCGCCTCCGGCTTCGAGGCGGCCAAGCTGCGCGCCCTGCTCGGCCCCTATATGCGCATCGTCACCCCCGGCATCCGTTCGGCCGACAGCCCGAAGGACGACCAGAAGCGGGTGATGACCCCGGCGGAAGCGATCGAGGCCGGCGCCGACCATATCGTGGTCGGCCGCGACATTCTGCGCAGCCCGGCGCCCGAGGCCAAGGCCCGCGCCATCCTGGACGAGATCGCCGGCGCGCTCTGAGCGCCGGCGCCTTCTTTCCGCTCAGCCCCGCCCGACGAAGGGCATGGCTGTCGCGGCGATCGTCAGGAAGCTCACGTCCGCCTCGGCCGGCTGGCTCGCCATGAAGACGACGGCATCGGCCGCGCGGGCGACATCCATGCGCGGCTCCGGCCTTATCGTACCATCGGCCTGGGGCATCCCCACCGCCATCTGCCCGGTCATGCCCGTCGCCGCATTGCCGATGTCGATCTGGCCGCAGGTGATGCCGAAGGGCCGGCCGTCCAGCGAGATCGACTTGGTGAGGCCGGTGATGGCATGTTTGGTCGCCGTATAGGCGGCCGAGAAGGGCCTCGGGTGGTGGGCCGAGATCGAGCCATTGTTGATGATCCGCCCGCCCTGGGGCACCTGCGCCTTCATGCGCCGGAACGCCTCCGCCGCGCAGAGGAAGGAGCCGGTCAGGTTGACCTCCACGAGGGCGCGCCATTCGGCGGGATCGATCAGGTCGACACTGCCGTTGGCACCGAAGGTCCCGGCATTGTTGAAGAGGACGTCGATCCGCCCGAAGGTGTCCACTGCTGCGGCAAACAGCATGGCGACCGATTTCTCGCTGGTGACATCGCTCGGCACCGGCAGCACGAGATCGGGAAAGGGGCAGAGGTCGCGCGTCTCGTCCAGCGCCGCGGCCCGGCGTCCGGCCAACACCACCTTGTCGCCCCGCGCCGAAAAAGCCAGCGCCGTCGCCCGGCCGATGCCGGAACCGGCGCCCGTGATGATCACGACCTTGCTCATGGCAGTCCTCATTCCTCGATCTGACCGACGGTCATGTCGCGCCGCCCGTGCAGGACGCGCAGAAGCTCGACCGCTGTTTCGGTGACGCGGTAGAGCGTGAGATAATGCCCCGTCACCAGATGGCGAACGCCGGGCATGATGTCGTCCCGGGCCGGCCCCGAAAAGGGGTTGCGGGCGAGCAACAACCAGCGCGCCTCGATGGCGTCGAGCATCCGGTCTGCTGCCGCGGGATTGTCGATCGCTATATGGTGCCAGATCTCGATCAGGTCTTCGTCGGCACGTCGGGTCCGCGCGATCGGCCGAGCAGTCACCGGCCCTCGCGGACCAGGCGGCGCCGTGCCTCGGCCTTGACCTCGTCCATGGTGGCATGCGGGCTCGGCCCGCTGGCGATCGACTCGACCACCAGGGCTGCCAGTTCGGCCGGATCGTAGCCGATCGGTTCGCGCCGCTCGCGCCATTCGCGAAGAGCCGCGCCGACCGCATCGCCGGCCGTGGCATAGGCCCCCGACTCGACGGCACGGCGAAGCGCGCCGGCCATCTCTGGGCTCAGATCGACGGTGATCTTTTCGGGCTTGCTCATGCACCGAGGATAGACACGTGGAGCCGAAACGAAAACCCCCCTCGCCCCGCGGGGGGGCGAGGGGGGCGAAGAGGAAACGCCTTACTTCAGCAGGTCGGCGACGCCTTCGGCTTCCGAGAGCAGCTCGTCGAGGGTGACCTTGAAGCGCTCCTTCGAGAAGTCGTCCATCTCGATGCCCTTCACGACCTTGTATTCGCCGTTCTCGCAGACGCAGGGCATGCCGAACATGATGCCTTCCGGCACGCCGTAGGAACCGTCGGAGGGCACGCCCATCGAGACCCAGCCGCCGTTGGTGCCCAGCACCCAGTCGTGGATGTGGTCGATCGCGGCATTGGCGGCCGAGGCGGCCGAGGACAGGCCGCGCGCCTCGATGATGGCGGCGCCGCGCTTGCCGACGGTCGGCAGGAAGACATCGCGGTTCCAGGCTTCGTCGTTGATCTTCGCCTTGATCGAGACGCCGCCCGAGGTGGTGGCGCGATAGTCGGCATACATGGTCGGCGAATGATTGCCCCAGACCGCCAGCTTCTCGAGCGAGGAGACGGCGACGCCGGCCTTGGCCGCGAGCTGCGAGAGTGCGCGGTTGTGGTCGAGGCGCAGCATGGCGGTGAAATTCTTCGCCGGCAGGTCGGGCGCCGACTTCATGGCGATATAGGCGTTGGTGTTGGCCGGATTGCCGACCACCAGCACCTTGACGTCGCGCGAGGCGACCTTGTTCAGGGCCGCGCCCTGGACCTTGAAGATGGCGGCATTGGCAGCCAGCAGGTCGGCGCGCTCCATGCCCTTCGAACGGGGACGGGCGCCGACCAGGATGGCGACGTCGGCATCCTTGAAGGCCACTTCCGGATCATCGGTGATGACCACGCCGGCGAGCGTCGGGAAGGCGCAGTCCTCGATTTCCATGACGACGCCGTTCACGGCGTTGAGCGCCTGCGGCAGGTCGAGAAGCTGAAGGATGACAGGCGTGTCCTTGCCGAGAAGGTCGCCGTTGGCGATGCGGAACAGCAGCGAATAGGCGATCTGGCCGGCGGCGCCGGTCACTGCAACGCGGACGGGGGATTTTGCCATGATGGTCTCCAGGACGCTGGGAAGGCGGGGAGTCGGCCCCCGCAAGAACGAAGCATCAGGCAGCACACTAGCGCCCGTTTCGCAACCTTCAATCTCGCGTTTGCACGAAGTCCCCGACCAATGTCGAGGGAAATCGCGCCGGGTTCCTGCCGCGTTGCGCTAATCCTTTCGGCGCTGCATTCTGTCCCCGGGGGGCGAGCCTGCCCCTGCGTCACCCGGCAGAAACGGAACTGCGCGACAATGAGCAAAAAGGTCTATCCCGATGCGGTCACCGCCCTCGCCGGGCTGCTCCGCGACGACATGGTCATCATGGCCGGCGGCTTCGGCCTGTGCGGCATCCCGGAAAATCTGATCGACGGCATCCGCCTGTCGGGCGTGAAGGGCCTCACCTTCATCTCGAACAATGCGGGCGTCGACGGTTTCGGCCTGGGCGTCCTTCTGGAGACGCGGCAGGTCCGCAAGATGATCAGCTCCTATGTCGGCGAGAACAAGCTGTTCGCCCAGCAATATCTCTCGGGCGAACTCGAGCTCGAATTCAACCCGCAGGGCACGCTGGCAGAACGCTGCCGTGCCGGCGGCGCCGGCATCCCGGCCTTCTTCACCAAGACCGGCGTCGGCACCCTGGTGGCCGAGGGCAAGGAAACCCGCGTCTTCAACGGCGAGACCTATGTGATGGAGACGGGCCTCGTCGCCGACCTCTCGATCGTGAAGGCCCATTGCGGCGATACCGCCGGCAATCTCGTCTACCGGAAGACGGCGCGGAACTTCAACCCGATGATGGCGACCGCCGGCAAGGTCACCGTGGCCGAGGTCGAGCAACTGGTCGAGCCCGGCACGATCGATCCGGACCATATCCACACGCCCGGCATCTTCGTCCAGCGCATCATCAAGGGCGAGAATTACGAGAAGCGCATCGAGCAGCGCACGACCCGGAAGAAGATCTGAGGAGCCCCGCCATGGCTTGGACCCGTGAACAGATGGCCGCCCGCGCGGCCAAGGAGCTGCAGGACGGCTTCTACGTGAACCTCGGCATCGGCATTCCGACGCTGGTCGCCAACTACATCCCCGAAGGCGTGCATGTCACCCTGCAGTCGGAGAACGGCATGCTGGGCATGGGTCCCTTCCCCTTCGAGGGTGAAGAGGACGCGGACCTGATCAACGCCGGCAAGCAGACCATCACCGAACTGCCCGATTCGAGCTTCTTCTCCTCGGCCGACAGTTTCGCCATGATCCGCGGCGGCCATATCGACCTCTCGGTCCTGGGCGCCATGCAGGTCGCGGAGAACGGCGACCTCGCCAACTGGATGATCCCGGGCAAGATGGTGAAGGGCATGGGCGGCGCCATGGACCTGGTCGCCGGGGTGAAGAAGGTCGTGGTGGTGATGGAACACACGGCCGGCAATTCGCCCAAGCTGCTGAAGGCCTGCAACCTGCCGCTGACCGGCACCCGCGTCGTCGACATGGTGATCACCGACCTCGGCGTCTTTACGATCGACAAGCATGGCGACGGCGGCCTGACCTTGATCGAAGTGGCCGAGGGCGTACCCCTGGCCGAGATCGAGGCGAAGACCGAAGCCTCGTTCGACGTCGCCCTCTAACCCCGGGCGAGCTGGAACACTGCCTGCTCGCCGAGAAGGTTGGGCAGGCGGCCGGCCACCCGGCGCCAGCGGCCGCTCCGTCCGACCGCCAGGCCGCGCTCGATGGTGATGCCCATCTCCTGCGTCAGCTCGACGAAGTCGCGGATGGTGCAGAGGTGGATATTGGGCGTCGCCCACCAGGGCTCGGCCAGGCAGGAGGTCACGGGCATGGTGCCGCGCATCAGAAGATGGGTGCGCACCCGCCAATAGCCGA
>Ga0265297_10001849_pt1 | contig 46462 bp, 40 predicted proteins | sample Munlanlwell13791_FD_192502 | JGI IMG/M metagenome (GOLD analysis project Ga0265297, IMG submission 192502) | Leachate microbial communities from a municipal landfill in Southern Ontario, Canada - Leachate well 137-91 | ecosystem: Engineered > Solid waste > Landfill > Unclassified | place...
TTTTCTTAACGGCCTCCATTCTCAGTCTAGGAAGCTGGGGATTAATCGTATATGCCATATATTTATTATTAACCCCTGATTATACCACTTTTCTAGCTAGGTGTTTCCAAGGTGCTGAACCATTGCGCTAACATTGACTTATTTTTGTATATGTGGTATTGTTATTAGAACCTTTAAACCTGTCCTTTATGAAAAAAATAATTATTTTCACGGTCGTTATTCTTATTGAGCTCGCCGGAATAACCTTCTTATGTGATGGGGTGATAGTCCTGACCATAAAAGCTTACCACTTCGCTCCCGCTTCCGTTTCTTATATTAACCAATTTGTGGCCGAAACGGATGGCGCGAGCGCTTTAAGTTTTGTTTTAGTGGGTTTGATGCTTATTATTCTACCCTTCGCGTTTCTAATTATACGTGCTAAGGAAAAAGTTATAAAAGAATATACAGAATATCAAGCCGATAACCCAGTAGAGTAAGCTCTTATTAAATCGCCTAGCCGCTCCCCTTTCGGAGTCGGCTTTTTTTATTTCTTGGCTTTAAAAATTTCTAAAACATTTTTAAACAAGAAAGCAATCGTCAATGGCCCGATTCCTCCGGGAACCGGCGTTATATAAGCCGCCTTGTCTTTAACGTTCTCATAATCAACATCACCTAAAACTTTTCCATCAACTTTTGTAATCCCAATATCAATAATCACTGCTTTATCTTTAACCATTTCTTTTTTAACGAAATGCGGCTTGCCTAGGGCCGTCACTAAAAGATCAGCTTGTTCCGGATCTTCTTTCAAAACAACCCTTAAGCCTTTATCTTCTAAAACTTTCTTAACGCTCAAACCAAAAATATCGGAATTATGTAAAACGCAAGCGGTTTTATCTTCAAAATCAAATTTTATTTCTTCCAAACAGGCGAGAATTGAAGCTAGAACTGGCGACAACACATAATCAGGGTGTTTTTCATGGAAACCATCAACATCTTTATTCGGATCAAGGGCGGAAATTATTTTGTCCGTATTAAATTGCGGCGGCAAAGGCAATTGCACCAAAATACCATCAACCGTCTTATCAAGATTTAAAAAATTAATTACTTCCAACAACTCTTTTTCGGTAATATCTTCGGCTAGCTTATATAAATTTGTATCCACACCCACTTTTTTCCCTTCTCTCTCTTTTAAAGAAACATAAAGTTTAGAATCTTCCCGTTCGCCCACTAAAATAATGGCCAAGTTCGGTCTTGGTCCATTAAACTCATATATTTGTCTGGCGATCTCATCTTTAAACTTGTCGGCAACCGCGCGGCCGTCTATTTTTTTTACCATATTAATTATTCAAAATCATTAAGTTGATTCGTTACTTAGTCGGAATTGGGAACTTATCACAAAGCTCCTTAACTTTTTGTTTGAGCGCGGCTAATTTTTCTTCGCTGTCTTTGTTTTGTAAAGCTAAATCAATATATTCCGTAACTGATTTCATTTCTGCTTCTTTTAGCCCGCGGGTCGTAACGGCCGGCGTGCCAATTCTAATTCCTGACGGATTCATCGGCGGATTCGGGTCATTAGGAATAGTGGAACGCGACACCGAGATGCCAATTTTTTCCAATACTTTTTCTGCTTCTTTACCAACCAAGCCTTTACTGGTTAAATCAATGACCATTAAATGATTATCTGTCCCGCCGGAAATAATCCGATAACCGCGGCTAATAAATTCCTGAGCCATGGCCTGAGCATTTTTAATTACCTGTTTAGAGTATTCAATAAATTCCGGCTTTAGCGCTTCGCCGAAAGCAACTGCTTTGGCCGCCGTAATATGATCATGCGGTCCGCCCTGCATGCCGGGAAAAACAGCGCTATTAACTTGCTTCGCAAATTTTTCTTTACACATGATAATTGCGCCGCGTGGTCCGCGCAGAGTTTTATGAGTCGTTGTGGAAACAACATCAAAAATCGGTACAGGGTTCTTCAATTGTTTGGCGGCGATTAATCCTGCGATATGGGCGATGTCGGCAAAAGTATAGGCGCCAATTTCATCAGCAATATCTTTAAATTTCTGCCAGTCAATTTCTCTTGAATAGGCGGAAAAGCCGGCCACAATCATTTTTGGTTTTTCCCGGAGAGCAATTTCTCTAACTTCGTCCATATTAATCACGCCAGTTTTCGGGTCGCAGCCATATTGCACAAAATTATATAAACGACCGGAAAAATTAACGCTGTGACCGTGCGATAAATGTCCGCCATGATCTAACTTTAATCCCAAAACTTTATCGCCCGGATTTAAAAAAGCCATATAAACGGCGGCGTTCGCCGGGGAGCCGGACAAAGGCTGGACATTAACATGTTCGGCGTCAAATAATTTCTTCGCCCGTTCAATGGCTAAGTTTTCAATCTCATCAATATTATAATTTCCGCCATAATAACGCTTGCCGGCGTAACCTTCGCTATATTTATTAGTCAAAACCGTGGCCATGGCCTCTAAAACCGCCGGGCTAACATAATTTTCTGAAGCAATTAGCTCCAGCTCTTCGTTCTGTCGTTTTTCTTCTTTTTCAATTATCTGCCAAACAGCGGGGTCTTGTTGTTGTAGATGGTCGTATTTCATATGTTTACCCTTAATTTTACACTCTTAATCTTAGTTTAGAAAGGTGGCTTTGTCAAAAATTTATTCTGGTTTTTTCTCCATATACCCCTTATTTAATATATATCCTAATTTTCTGTAATATTCGCGAACTCCTACTCCGGAAATAATGGCGATTTTACCTGCCTTAGCGGCTCGAACTAATCCTTCCGCCTCTTTTAACAATTTCTTCCCTAACCCGCTGTGTTGCACTTTTTTCTCTCCGCCAACCGGTACTAGCTCGCCGTAGACATGAAGCTCACGAATAATTGCTGGCGCGATCGGGCTATTCGCGCCAATTCTTAAACGACAAAATCCATACAAAACTTTCCCGTCAAAACTATCGGCGCTGATAAAATATTCTGTTCCGCCGGAAGCCGAATATTTTAAAATATTAATTTTAGCGGCACCAATTTTTCCATCTTTGACTTCCCGGCAACGAATGCAATTACATTTTACGCCGCGCTGCTGCATGACTTGTCGCAAATTAGTAATTTTATTACCGGCGACGATTGATTCTTCGGGGATATCACGGATAAGTCGAATAATCCGAACATAGGAAGGCACATTTTTTTTACAATCAACAATTAATTGTTGTAAAACCTGGTCGCTATAGGGTTTATACTTCCCGGCTCGATACCATTTATACAATAGACTCCCTTTCGTGACGACGGTCGGATAAAATTTAATCTGATCCGGTTGAAATCTTTCGTCGCTAAACAATTTTTTAAATAATTCTAAATCTTTTTTCGGCGTCGCCCCGGGTAGAGCCGGCATCAGATGATAGGTAGCTTTAAAACCGAATTGTTTTAACAATTTTGTGGCGTCAGCAATTTCTTTAACGCCATGACCGCGCTTATTTAAAGCTAAAATTTTATCATCGACTGCCTGAACGCCAATTTCCACGCGCGTGCAACCTAAATCTCGCATTTCTCTTAGCTCTTTTTCATTAATATAGTCCGGTCGCGTTTCTAAAGTTAAACCGATAATTTTATATTTGGCCTTTTCGTTTTTATTCTGCTCTTTAATTAATAATTTTTTCAAATTATCTAAACTTAAATTTTGACGATATAAATTCTTTAAATCAATTTTTTTCTTTTCATAATCGTTAGCCGCCTTAAAACAATTTAGGATATACCAATATTTATATTTTGTCGGTAGATAACTCCAGGTGCCGCCGATGACGATAATTTCTATCTTTGTCGGCTCATGACCGTTATTTTCCAAGGCTTTTAATCTTAACGCGACTTGTTTATAGGGATTATAGCCACAACGAATCGCCCGCATTACTGCCGGCTCGTTGGATAAATAACTGGCTGGAACATCGCTTTCGTGCGGGCAATAGGCACAAGTTCCCGGGCAAGGATAAGGCTTAGTTAAAACCGCAACCGGGGCGATGCCGGACAAAGTCCGGATGGCTCGCTTACGTAAAAGTTTTTCTAAGTTAACTAGTGGCTTAATTTGCTTAGCTGACAATAAAAGACGATACTCTTTCAAAATATCGGAATTTAAAATCGCAGCCAGGCGATATTTCTTACAAATTGACCGTTTAATCGCCTCTAAATCGTCGCGATTTTTAATATTTCTGGAGTAACTTTTAAGCAATTCTTTTATTGCTTCTGCCATATATTTGCGATATAATTAAATTAACCGTGAATTAACAATATAACATTTTTTACAATTTAACAATATCTCTATGAAAACAAAATTTATCAAAATTCTAGTGTTTTTAGCCCTAATTCTCTTGCCTTTCGCCGGAGCTAAAGCGCTGGACACTAAAACCGGTGACTCTGTTTACATCGCCAAAGATGAAATTGTCAGCGGCAATTTTTATGCCGCCGGCAATACGATTACAATTGACGGTACCGTGAGCGGCGACTTAATAGCCGCGGCACAAACAATTACGGTTAACGGTCGCGTCGAGGGCGATGTTATCGCCGCCGGGCAGACTATTAATGTTAACGGCGAGGTCGGTGGCAATGTTCGGGTAGCTGGTAATTCCCTAACGCTGAATGGCTCCGTAGCTCGTAACGTCAACGCTTTCGGTGCCAATGTTATCCTTGGCAACGATGCCAAAATCGGTTGGGATGTTTATGCCGCTGGAAATAGTATTGAAATGCGCGGTACGATTGATGGCAGTTTGGCCGGTCAAGCTGGTCAAACCATTGTTTCTGGAAAAGTTGGCAAGGATGTTGATTTAAAATTATCTCCCAAAAACCTTAGTCAAGGATTAGTAGTCTCGTCAGGAGCAATTATTAATGGCGATCTAACTTATACTGCAAAGAAGGCAGCAAATATTTCCAGCCAGGCCAGTGTCTCTGGACAAACCAAACAAATTACTCCGCAAACAACAACTAGAAATTGGCTGGCGATCTGGGCTTGGTCAAAACTATTCGCGATTTTCGCCGCTATCGCCGTCGGTCTAATTTTGGTCTTCATCCTCAAAAATATTACTCCGAAAATTTTAACGAATATAAAAAATCAACCTTTAAAGACCATCATTCCAGGACTAATATTAATGTTTATCTTGCCGCCAATCGCTCTCGTCTTATGTTTCACGGTTATTGGCATTCCGCTCGCTTTAATTATTATGGTCTGGTGGTTAGTAATGATCTACGTCACTAAAATATTCACCGCCATTTTAGTCGGGGAATTAATTCTTAAAAAAGTTTCTCAAAAAGATAATCTCCATTTATTCTGGTCTTTAGTCTTGGGCGTCTTTATTTGTTGGCTACTGTTCGCCATCCCTTTCATCGGCTGGATTTTAGGCTTAATCGCTGTCTGGCTCGGCTGGGGCGGAATTTATTATTTTGCCGTTAAGAATTTGAAAAGCAATTAAGATAAGTAGCCCAAAAACCCTTATGGAGTCTCTTATTATTAAGGCCCAAAACGGTCTCGCTAGTTTAAAAATCAATAAAACTTATATTGATACGGCTCTTGGCTTCCTTAAAGATTGGCTAACAAAAGAAGAGTTTAAAGACTACGCCCCACAAATAAAACATTTAATAGATAGTGAATACTGGGATTACTTATTGGACTCTTTCTATCAAATAATTCCCTTCGGAACTGGCGGCCGGCGGGGTGAAGTCGGTGTCGGTCCGAATAGAATAAATCCTTGGACGATCCAAGCTTCTGCCCAAGGGCACTGCCAATATTTATTAAAAAAATACGGCGAAGCGACCAAAGATCGCGGCGTTGTGTTTGCTTATGATGTCAGAGAATTTTTAGGAAATAAATATTTAAATGATAATTTACCCAACCCAGTAAAAAACTTAACAAGTAGAGATTTGGCTATTGCCGCAGCTCGAGTTTACGCCGCGAACGGAATTAAGGTTTACCTTTTTAATGATATCAGAACCACGCCTGAACTTTCCTTCGCTATCAGACATCTCCGAGCTATCGCCGGCGACATGTTCTCTGCTTCTCATAATCCGCCTGAACATAACGGGAAAAAGGTTTATGATGAGTTTGGCGGGCAACTTATTCCGCCTTATGATGAAGAGTTGGTTTTAGAAGTGACCACTAACGTCAAACAGATAAAAGAAATCAACTACGACGAAGCGCTCAGTCGAGGATTAATAGAAAAAATTGGTTCAACCGTTGACGAAGCTTATCTTAAGGCCGCGACAGGCGTTTCTTTGTCGCCAGAAAGAGGCTTAAAAATTATTTATACGCCACTTCACGGTTGCGGTCTAACTTCAGTTTATCAGGCTCTGCTTAACCTTGGTTTTACTGTCCAACTCGATTCTAAAACCAGTAACCCTAGCGGTCGGTTTGAAAATATTACTTTTAATATTCCGAATCCGGAAGTTATCCAAACTTTTGATACAACTTTACAATTAGCCGAAGAAAAAGAGGCCGACATAATTCTAAGTAGCGATCCTGACGCTGATCGGATTGGTGTTATGGTTAAGCATAAAACCGACTGGATTTTTCTTAGTGGTAATGAAATTGCCTCTATTTTGGCGGGCTACATTATCCAAAAAAGAAAAAACAATTTTATCGGGGATGAACTAATCATTAAAACCACGGTTACAACTAACCTTCTTAAAAAAATCGGTGAGAATAATAATGTTAAAGTTGAAGGAGAACTCTTAATCGGCTTTAAATATATCGCCGATATTATGAACCAATTAGATAAGAATGGAACAATTAATGGATTTCTATTGGGCTGCGAAGAAAGTCACGGCTACCTAGCGGGCAGCTATGCTCGCGACAAGGACGCGGTTACGGCCGCTGTTTGGCTCTCTGAATTAGCGGCTGAACTTAAGAAAAGGGGGGAAACTTTAGTTGATTATCTAGACCAGTTATATTGCCAATACGGTTATTTTAAAAATTATTTAACAGAAATTCGCCTATTAGGTGCCCCGGGCAAAGAAAAAATTAATCAGATACAGTCTTCTTTAAGAAATGGCTCTCTGACCACTTTTGGAAAATATGAAATAGTGAAGATGGAGGACTGTTTTTCTCGACAGCCTTTTGCTTCCGAAACCGATAAATCAGCCAAAGACTTATTAATCTTTCACCTTAAACCAATCACTGGCACAACCAGCATTAAAATATCTATCAGACCCTCAGGGACTGAACCAAAAATTAAAATGTACTTTGAAATTGGGACCGCGTCACTACCCTTGGAAAAATTAGCCGAAACTAAAAAGTTCGTCGAACAAGCAACCAAAGATTTAGAGAAGGCGGTAATGCTCGCTTGTTATAAAATAATCGACGTAGATTTTCCCGAAAGAGGTTTTCTGCTTTTCTGGCAATTGCCCCTGGACGACAAACTTAAATATTTTACAATTGAACCGGAGATTGAAAAACTAAAAATTATTTCTGACCAAAAAAAGCGACAAGCCGAATTATTTAAATTAATTTCTTTTTTGGGTTCAAATCCTCTGGAAAAAATTGATACTGCTTTTAAAGCTAAGCATACTACTTCAATATTAGAATATTTGAACATTAAATAACCATGAAAACTTTTAATGAATACTACGAAATTGCCAAAGAGGCGGCCGAGCGAGCCAGCGTCTTTTTACGTGGCAATTACGGTCCCGCCAAAGAAATGACCCTAAAAGAAGGAACCCATTATAGCATTAATGATGATTTATTAAGTAATGAGATATACGAAAAGTTTTTAAGAGAAAGGACTCCGGAAGTCGCTATTTATACTGAAGAGGGTGAAAGAAATTTAAATTCTGACTTAGTTTGGGTTATTGATCCTATTGAAGGGACTTCAAATTACCGCGTCGGCATTCCTTTGTTTGCAACACAAATTTGTTTACTTTATAAAGGCGAGCCGGTTGTCGCTGTCATCCAGGCGCCGGTTTTAAATTTACTTTTCACGGCACAAAAAGGTGAGGGCGCTTATTTAAATGGTCAAAAAATAACCGTTTCTAGCATTTCCGAATTGAAGTTGGCCATGCTCGGTTATAATAAAGGCTTAAGACATCTGGAGGCTAGTAACCATATTAACAAGTTAATCCCTCAATTTAGAACAATCCGTAACTTTGGTGTGGCGGGCATAGATTTAGTCTTCGCGGCCTCCGGAAAACTAGATTTAGTTATGAACGCTAATAGTGAACTATACGATTACGCTCCTGGGGTTCTACTTGTCCGTGAAGCCGGTGGCCGAGTAACAAATTTTGCTGGGGTTGACTGGAAAACAAACGACAAAACATTAATCGCGGCCAATAAAAAACTACTCACCGCGGCTCTAGAAGCAATAAGAAACTAATTAAAAGCTGTTTTCAAAAAGACCTCTTTTTGATAAAAAAGGTCTCTTTTTTATTTCTATTTATTGATGATTTATCTCTACTCCACGGTCACTGACTTCGCTAAATTCCTGGGCTTATCAACATCCAGCCCCTTATTGTCGGCAATATGATAAGCCAGGAGTTGTAAGGGAATAACATTAATAATCGGCGCTAACAATTTATTAGCCACCGGAACTTTAATTAAATAATCGGCTAATTTGGCGATGTTGCCGTAGTCTTGATCAACGATGGCAATAATTTTTCCGCCCCGCGCTTTAATTTCTTGCATATTGCTGATTATTTTATCGGACAAATCATTTTTCGTGGCAATAAAAACAACCGGCATTTTTTCATCAACTAGGGCGATCGGTCCGTGCTTAATTTCCGCCGCCGGATAGCCTTCGGCATGAATATAGGAAATTTCTTTGAGTTTTAAAGCGCCTTCTAGAGCCACGGGAAAATTCAAACCGCGCCCTAAGTATAAAAAATTAGTAGTCTCTTTAAATTTCTTGGCTAATTTTTTTAGACTAGCATCAACCTTTAAGGCCTGCTCTACTAATTGCGGCAACCTCGTCAAATCAGTTAACAACTGCTTTTCTAATTTTTCCTTCTTTTGTTGTTTAATAAATAAAGCGAATAATAACAAGGCGGTTACTTGAGAACTAAAAGCTTTCGTACTAGCGACGCCGATTTCCGGGCCGGCGTGCAAATAAATTCCCGAGTCAACTTCGCGAGTAATCGTTGAGCCAACAACATTAACAATTCCTAAAGTTCGCGCCCCCTTCTTTCTTGCTTCTCTTAACGCGGCTAAAGTATCCGCGGTTTCGCCCGACTGCGAAATAACGATTAATAAATTTTTAGGGCCGATTAACGGATCCCGATAACGGAATTCTGAAGCATAATCAACTTCTACCGGCAAACCAGAGACTTCTTCTATCAAATATTTACCAATTAAAGCAGAATGCCAGCTCGTGCCGCAAGCAACAATATTAATTTTTTCAACTTCTGACAAATGGTTTTTTAGAGTCAGTTTAATTTGGTTGTTCTTAACCCGACCGCTTAAAACATTAGCTAAGCTTTGCGGTTGTTCAAAAATTTCTTTAAGCATAAAATGCTTAAAACCTTTTTTCTCAATTGCCTGCGCACTTAATTTAACTTCTTCAACCTGTCGGTCTAAAATTTTTCCGGCTAAATTTTTTATTTTACAGCCATTTTTATCAATGATCGCCAAATCATTATCTTTTAAATAAATAACTTTCTTCGTGTATTTTAAGAGCGCCGGAATATCGGAGGCAATAAAGGTTTCTTTTTTGCCTAAACCAATAATCAGCGGCGAACTCTTTCGGGCAGCGACCAGTTTATTTTCCTTAGTACTAATGACGACTAAACCATAAGAGCCTTCAACTAAAGCTAAGGCGGAAGAAACCGCTTTTTCTAAATTACCCTGATAAAATTTTTCAATTAAATGCACTAAAACTTCGGAGTCGGTCTCGGAAGTAAATTTATGGCCTTCTTTAATTAAAATTTTTTTCAGCGCTTGGTAATTTTCAATAATACCATTATGGGCGACCGCGATTTTTTTCTGGCAATCAAAATGCGGATGCGCGTTTTTTTCGCTTGGCGCCCCGTGAGTTGCCCAGCGCGTATGGGCAATCCCCAATAACCCCGCGATTGACTGGTCCGCGACAGCTTTAGCCAATCCGACAACCGGGCCGACTTTTTTATTGACCGTGAAGACGCCGTTTTCTAAGACACAAATACCGGCGCTATCATAGCCCCGGTATTCTAATTTTTTCAGTCCGTCAATTAAAATTTGTTTGGCCGGTTGATTACCCAAATATCCGATGATGCCGCACATTTTTTTAGAGTTACTTTCTCTCCACTTCAACCGTGCACTTACTCATCAAGGCCGCCAAGGCGCCAATCGCCGCTAAAACCGGAGCAAAGACTGCCCCGACCACGGCGAAAGTAACTGGAATTTCTAACATTACCTTGCCTTTTTCATCTTTGATAATAATGCGGCGGATATTTCCTTCTTTAATCAATTCTTTGATTTTCTTAACCAATTCGTGGCCATAGACCTTAAATTGTTCCTTAGAAAACTCTTCTTTCTTTTTTGCCATAAAATTAATAATTAATTATTTATATTTTTATTATAATCCTTTTTCTAAAAATAGAAAAACTGCGACCTATTTTTTGCGATGCTTAGCCTGATAGAGCTGTTTTGACTTTCTAGTAACCGCTAAAATTGTCAAAACGGCGATATAAGAAGAAATGACCGCGCCGGGTATCTGGTATTCGCTTTTAAAAATAAAATCTAAGACCAGTAGAGAAAAAATAATCACCGACCAAAAAATTACGAAAACTTCACCGGGATGTTGGCCATGGTGACGATCATACCAGCGCTCAAATTCCTTATTACTCACATAAATCGCTAGGGCGCTGATATAAACAGTCGCTAAGATATTTAAAAAATCAACGCAGGTATTTTTAGTGAAAAAATCGTAAATGATAAAAACGAAGAAAAATATTGACCAAAAATTTATCAAATAACGCCAAAATTTAAAGTCATTGAGTTTTAGGTCTTTTCTCATATTTTTTTATAGAAAACTAGCTTTTTATATTTAAATTATAGCAAAAATAGCTAAATTTGAGGAGGTCTTGTAAAAAATCAAAAAAAGTGTTATTATGATATTTCGTTTTATAAAAACAAAAAATAAACTGACAGAACCTTAAAAAAATCATAAAAAAATGGATGAATTAGAAAAAAAACACCTACAAGCGCTTCATGAACATTCGCTTATCGGAAATATCGTCATCGCTATGAGCGGTGAGATAATCTACTGTAATAAAAAGTTGGCCGAAATTATCGACTCAGAAAAAAATGAGATAGAGGGAAAAAACTTTTTCCAGGAAATCCCTAAACTGATCAAGGCTAAAAGCAACGAAGAGATAAACGCTGAATATTTAAACAAGATTTTCTCCTCCCTGATTGACGGCCACCCCCTTGAAAACGAAACCAAAATCCTCATAAACGGAAAAGAGGTTTTCGTAAACTACCACCTCCACGCCTTTTCTTTTAATGAAAACGACCCGGAGTATTACATCTCTATCTCAGTTGAGAATACCTCAGAGAAACGTCGCATCGATGAAGCTAAAAAAGTCTCCGAAATGATTACCGACCACGATATAAAGACTCAGCTTCAAATTGTTATTGGTTTTTCTGAATTAATCGAAGAAGAAGAGGCTGATGATAGCGATTCAAAAAAGTTTGCCGCCACGATTAATAAGGCCGGCCGCAATATCAAAACAATCATCGACAACAAGACCCTTGTAGAAAAAATCCGAATGGGCCAATACCGCCCAGAAAAAACCGGGTGCAACCTGTTGGACTTCTTCAAAAAAGAGATTCTTTCCTCGGTAAGACACCAGGGCATAGACGCAAAAATAAGCTATCCCGGAAACCCGCTGCACCTGATGGATGTTAAAATAGACCAGCGGGTAATAAAATATCTGCTTATAAATCTTGTTAGAAATGCTTTTGAAGCCTGTGAGATGGCGGGCCAAAAAAATATTTTTGTCTCTATGGAGGCTAACGAGAGAGGATTATTCATCATCATTAAAAATCCTGGCACTATCCCTTCAGAAATTAGGGGGCGTTTTATGGAAGAAGGAGTGACCTTCGGAAAGAAGGACGGCACCGGGCTCGGCGTCTTTAGCGCCAAACTGATCGCTGAAGCTAACGGCGGAACAATTTCCTATGAGACCTCTGACGAAGCAAATACCACAACAATCACTGTGGTTTTGCCGGTTTAATTTTTTATGATTCACTGTTTATTCACCATAGTTACGGGACCGCTCTAAATTCAAAGAGTTGGTCCCATTTTTTTTATATAAAAACTAGGCTAGCTTACAAAAAAAACGAGCCGCCAAGCTCGTTTTTTATTTTTAGGGTACCTAGAGAGAATCGAACTCTCGCTAGCTGGACCACAACCAGCTGTTCTACCATTAAACTATAGGCACCATACTAATCCAATCTTATTTTAACCTTTTGGTTAAAATTGTGGACTAAATAATGGCAATTCCAACATAACCAAACTAAATTATTAACTATATTATTTTTTCTATTATGGTCTAAGTGATGGATAAGTAATATTCGCTCATCTTTAATGCCACAGACATTACAAACTTTTTCTATTTTGTTTTCTTTCATTATTCTTTGATAGGTAAACTCGCCACCGCGCCAATTAGCATGCTTTTCTCCTTTAAAGTGTTTATTGCGCCAAATTGTCTGGCATCTCTTGCTACAAAAGTGTTTACCGCTTTTTGATTGTTTTAACCCCCGAGGAGTTCTCCACGCTTCCTTGCCGCAAATATCGCAAATAATAAATTTCCCCTTCTTTTGTCCTTCGTACTGACACTTTCTCGAGCAAAATTTACCATTGCCTCGTTCTATATGACTTGGCCTAGCATAAAATTTTTCATTACAAATTTTACATTTAATATATGGCATGTAATGTCATTGTATTGTGAAACAACCTAATAGTCAACCATCTTTTAACTAAAAGTACGCCCGGGGGGAGTCGAACCCTCATCTAGAGCTTAGAAGGCTCCCGTTCTATCCGTTGAACTACGGGCGCAAAATATAATTTTGCTTAATTATTGTCTTATATTAATAGAAAATTTAGCTTTTGTCAATCTTGATTCTTTGTCTTAAAACTTCGTAGGCAATAACCGCGGCGGAAACGGAAACATTCAAAGAATCAATGCCTTCTTGCATGGGTATTTTAATTAGTTCATTAGCGGCTTTCAGCCATTTTTGGCTTAAACCGTTTGCTTCCGATCCTAGAATGATCGCGGCCGCTTTTTTAAAATTAACTTCGGTATAATTTTTTGAACCGATTGTCGCGGCTGCCAAACTTTTGATTTTCTGTTTTTTCAACCACTCCACAGTTTCTTCAACCGAAGCGATAACAACTGGTTTTACGAAAACTAGTCCTTCGCTGGCTCTAATAACGTTGGGGTTATAAATATCGGTTTGATTATCATTAATAATCAGGGCATCAGCCCCGACCGCAACCGCGGTTCTAATAATTGCCCCTAAATTACCAGGCTTTTCCACCGCCTCTAAGACAACCACCAGCGGATTTTTACTAAGCTTTAGAGTGTCTAGATTGCTCATGCTCGGTTTGGCCACGGCTAAGAAACCATCTGGCTTTTCTTTATAACAAATTTTACTAAAAACCGGCTCAGTCACTTCAATAATTTGTTCACTTTTCAACTCAAAAAAACGCCCCGCCGCTTTCTTTATCAAGCTGGGACAATAAAAAAGTTCAACAATTTCTAGGCCTGCTTTTTTAGCCATTTCAATTTCACGGGCGCCATCAATTAAAATTAAACCTCGGACGCGCCGCTCGCCCGCTTTTTTCAAGCGAATCAAATCTTTAATTTTTGAATTGCTTAAACTACTAATAGTAATCATATTATTTATATTATAAACTAAAATTTGACAAAGTCATAATTTTTGTTAAACTATTCTCATGAATTTGAATAATACCAGAAACATCTTAATTATTAGCCGCTTGATTATTATTAATCAAGCCGGTTTTGATATCTAAACAGTTAGCCTGTTTACTCTCAAAGCCGGTCTAAAAAGACCGGTTTTTTGTTCTTTATAAACAATTCGGCAATTATTGTCTAACCCTTAATAACCCAAGAAATGAAAAAAACAGAAAATGTGCCAGAAGAAGGTTTGAATTTTGTTGGCCCAATGTTGACCAACCAGTTAGCTAATCAAACCAAAGAGCCCCAAACAACCCCGATGACTGAGTCGCCCCACCCCTATGAAAAGGGGGATGAAGTGCCGATTCTTTAATTCCTTTTTTAAAAAGGATGACCGCCTGATTTCTAGGCGGTCTTTTTAAATTCTAAAAAACTCATTAATCTGGTATAATAATTAGTATAAATTTATATTATATGCCTATACCTCAATTACGTCACCGCCGCCAAGCCACCTGGAAAAATCATCCCACCAATAAAAAAGTTTCTAAAAATAAAAAATGGCTAATCAAAAAATTAATAAAAATAGCTTTCTTTTTTATTGCGGCGATTATTTTGTTTTCTTTCCTCTCCGTACTGCTAATTTCCAGAAATTTGCCTAATCCCAATCAATTAATTAACCGCGAGGTGGCCCAAAGTACTAAAATTTATGATCGAACGGGAGAAAACATCTTATATGAAATCAGCGGCGATCAAAGAAGAACCTTGGTGCAATTAAAAGATTTACCAAATTATGTAAAGCAGGCGACTATTGCCATTGAAGATAAAAATTTCTATAACCACGGCGGTTTTAGTTTGTGGGCGATGTTTCGGACGGCAATTACTAATGTTATTTACGGGCGTAGTGCCGGCGGTTCAACTTTAACTCAACAATTTATCAAAAACGCGGTGCTCTCCCCGGAAAAAACAATTACTCGCAAGGTCAAAGAGCTGGTGTTGGCTTATCAGTTAGAAAAGAAGTTCTCTAAGGACGAAATTCTCCAAATGTACCTTAATGAAATCCCTTACGGTTCAAACGCTTATGGTGTAGAGGCGGCTAGCCAAAAATATTTTGGTAAAAACGCAAAAGACTTAACTTTGGCCGAGGCCGCTGTCTTAGCCGCCCTAACGCAATCTCCCAGCCGCTATTCACCTTATGGCGCCAACAAGGATCTTCTGCTTGGACGCAAAGATTATATTTTGAATTTAATGGCGGAACAAGGCTATATTTCGACTGCCGAGCGAGACGGAGCAAAGGCGCAAACGATTGTTTTTAAAGGGCGCGATAATAATATGACCGCCCCGCATTTCGTAATGTATGTTAAGGACATCTTGGCGGAAAAATACGGTGAAAAAATGATTGAGCAGGAAGGTTTAAAAATTTATACGACCTTAGACCTGTATAAACAAAAGATTGCCGAAGAGATCATCACCGAAAAAACTAAAAACTACCCTAAAACCTATAGTGCTAATAATGCTGCCTTAATTTCTCTTGATCCTAAAACTGGACAAATTTTAGCCATGGTCGGTTCTCGTGATTATTTTAATGATGAAATCGACGGCCAAGTAAACGTCACGACGCGACCGCGCCAGCCCGGCTCCTCAATGAAGCCGATTGTTTACTCCGCCTTGTTTGAAAAAGGCTATACCCCCAATACAATTCTTTACGACGTGGTTACTAATTTTTCAACCGACTCTGCTCAATCTTATGAACCGCATAACTACGATGGCAAAGAGTATGGTCCAGTAAAAATTCGCCAAGCCTTGGCTGGTTCTTTAAATATTCCAGCGGTCAAAGCAATTTATTTAGCCGGCATCAACAACGTCATTGATTTGGCGGAAAATATGGGCTATACCACCTTATACCCCCGCAATCGCTTCGGCCTATCTTTGGTTTTAGGCGGAGGCGAGGTTAAACTTTTAGAACATACTAACGCTTATAGCGCCTTTGCGCGTGACGGAAAAATTAGTCCGATAGTGAGTATTTTAAAAGTTGAAGATAAAAACGGCCGCATAATTGAAGAATACCAGCCAGCTGAAAAAAAAGTCTTAGACTCCAAAGTCGCTCGGATGATTAACAGCATCCTTTCCGATAATGAAGCTCGAACTTTTGTTTTCGGGTCTAAAAATTATCTCACTTTAGGTAATCGTCCAGTAGCGGCTAAAACTGGAACGACCAACGACTTCCATGATGCTTGGGCGATAGGCTACACTCCTTCTTTGGTAACTGGCGTTTGGGTAGGAAATAGCGACAACCAGGCCATGAAGGGCAAGGCCGACGGCAGTGTCTTGGCGGCGCCGATTTGGCACGACTATATGTTAAAGGTCTTAGGTAATACGCCGCTAGAGACTTTTAAGGCCCCTGATGACTACAAAACCGGCAAACCGATTCTTGACGGCGAAATCCCGACGCAAATTATAAAAATTGATAATTCCACTGGCCTTTTAGCGACCAGTTCCACGCCGTCCGAATTAATCAGCGACAAAATTATACCCAATTATCACTGCATCTTATATTATGTTGATAGAAACGACCCTCTCGGATCAATACCAAAGAATCCTTCTTCGGATCCGCAGTTTAATCTTTGGGAAATAGCTGTCCAAAAATGGGCAAACAAAAACGCCTCCTCTTCAACCTCTACCCTGCCAATTAATTACAATGAATTTCACAAACCCGAGAACGCGCCAATTATAAAAATAATTTCCCCCTTGAAAAATCAAACCTTGTCTTCGCCGACCATTGATATCCAAGTTGAAGCAACGGCTCCAAGAGGCGTAAACCGAGTCGAGTATTATCTTAATAACAATCTTTGGATAACTAATTTGGGCGCGCCAACCAAATTCACTAAAGAAGTAAACTTTCTAAACAACGGTTATCAGGCTTTGTTAGTTAAGGCCTGCGATGATGTTGATAATTGCACGACCGAAACTATCAATTTTAACATTCTAATCAAGAATAACCCTATAAGCGCCGGCAAGAACTCCCTAAAGGTGCTGACGCCATATAGCGGCCTCGCTCTAACCTCAATCGATTTTCCGACCGCCGTCAATCTACAAATTGCCAAGCCCGAAAGAGTCGCCCGGCTTAATTTATTTATAAAGGATTCCCTTTCTGGGAAAACTGAATTAATTAAAAACCTTACCAACCTAACTACATCAAACATAACTACCGCCTGGGACGTCGCTCCAACCGCTGGCAGTTATTCTTTATACGCTATTCTTTATGATTGGAACGGCGACACTATTAAAAGTAATGAAGTCAAACTTACTATTGGACAATAGTTTCAAAAACAGGCCCTGGATAAACAACCGGGGCCTGTTTTTTATAAAAGACAAAAAGCTATTGTCGAATCGGCATAACAATATACAAATACCCATTTTCTTTTTCCGGTCTCAGGACACAAGGAGTAAGATTGTTTAAGATGCTTAGATGCGCTCTTTCTCCTTCAATATTATTTAAACCATCTAAAAGATAACGATAATTGACAGTAATTTCATTGTCAACGCCGGTTACTTCAGCCTCTACTTCTGCTTGGCTTTCTCCGCTTGCTCCAGAAAAAGCCGAAACAATTATTTTATTTTTAGAAAATATTAAAGTAATATCATTAATTCCTGTTTTAGAGAAAAGAGCGGCCGCTTTTACTGCCCTAACCAGTTCCGCCCTGTCCGCCAAGACATCAGTCTGGCTGGTAGTCGGAATAATCTGTTTATAATCAGGGTAATGACCGTTAATCAGGCGGGAAATCAGATCAACAGAATCAACGGTAAATAATATTTGGTTCTCTGATAAATAGAAGTTAACATCCTGCTCTTCCTCCAAACCACCGCTGTCAGAGTTATTTAAGACTCTTAAAAGTTCCTGGACGGTCCGCGAAGGCACAATAATTTTTTGCTCGCCACTTACCGAGTTCATTTTAACATCCAGTTCTTTCTCGGCTAGACGATAACTATCGGTCGCCGCCAAACTAAGTTTATTCTTACTAAAAGAGAATAAAACGCCAGTGAGTTCAAGCCTGTTTTCACTACTAGAAACCGCAAAAACAACGCCGTTTAAAGCTTTCCGCAATTCGTTAGCCTGACAACTGTAATAATTTGTTTTAGGAATAGTTGGAATTAAAGGAAACTCTTTAGCCGATTCGCCCTTAATTCTGGTTTTATAACGGCCACTTTCTATCTTCAATTCATTTTCCTTCTCTTCAATCTTTATTTTTTCACCACCGTTTAATAGGTTGACATACTCGGTAATCAATTTAGAATCAACAGTTATCTGACCATCTTGTTCAATTTTACCCCGGACTTGATGAATAATCCCAATTTCCAAATTTGTACCAATGAATTCAATATTACCCCCTTCGGCCTTAATTAAAATATTATTAAGAATCGGCAGGTTAATATTTTTAGAAGTAATATGTCCGACGATGTTTAAACCTCTTTTTAAATTTTCCTGTAAACTGATAAAGCGCATATTTTTAAATGGTTATATTATTATATATTTATATATATTTAAATAATAACAATAATAAGGACGGGGATAACTTTTAGTTTGGTTTGTTTTTAAAGGTTTTGTTGGGGTTTAATTGGCTTTTGGCTGTTGAACAAACCTGCTTGAGTTAGGGGATTATTTTTAATAATTTGTGAAAAAGTTTTTAATTTAAGAGGTTGTCAACAAGTTGTTAAAAGTAATCACCAGGGAATTCACAAACTATTAACAAACTAATCCCCAGGAAATAGCCCAAGACTGTTAATAACTATGGCTAAAAAGTTGACGGATTGATTCGACTTCTTGTTTTATCTTTTCATTTCCCTTCTCTTTTATCTCTTGGTAGATCTTATTATAAGCATGCATGGCTGTCGTGTGGTCACGCCCGCCTAATTCATTGCCGATTGCCGGATAGGAGGTATTTAATTCTTCACGGATGAGGTAAATAGATATTTGTCTGGGCCAAACCAACTCTTTTTTACGGCAATCGCCGACCAATTCCTTATAAGTAACATTATAGAATTTGGCGACGGATTCAATAACTTCCTTGGGGGTAATAGATTTTGTTTGGATATTAGAAACAAAGTCGCTTAGAACTTCTTTGACGGTTTTAAGAGTTGGGGCAAGGCCTTTTAATTGATGAGAAACAATGATTTTATTTAAAGCCCCTTCTAATTCTCGGATATTATTTTGAACATGCTCGGCGATATAGGTCAGAATTTCTTTATCAAACAAACAGTTTTTTTCTAGAGCTTTTTTTTCTAAAATAGCGATTTTAGTTTCAATGTCAGGCTTGCCGACGTCTGCCACCATGCCGGCTTCGAAGCGAGAAATAAGGCGTTTTTCAATGGCGGGAATAGATTTTGGCGGGCGGTCAGAAGTGATCACGATTTGTCTGTCGTTTTGTTGGAGCTCGTTAAAAGTATGAAAGAATTCTTCTTGGGTGCCGTCTTTGCCGCCCATAAATTGGACATCATCAACTAATAAAAGATCAACGTTGCGGTATAAATTTTTAAATTCTTTTGCCTTGCCCGTTTGGACGGCCTGAATGTAATTATTAGTAAATTTCTCACTGGTCGTGTATAAAATTTTATCAGTTTTTTTAGCGACTTCGTTGCCAATCGCTTGCAGTAAATGAGTTTTCCCTAAACCCACGCCGCCATAAATAAATAAGGGGTTATAAGCTTTGCCTAAATTATTAACTACTGCTAAACAAGCCGCGTTAGCTAATTCATTTCCCTTCCCGACAATAAAGTTTTCAAAAAGATAACGCGGATTTAGGCCAAAACGATTGCTGCTAGCTCCGTTATTAGTTGGCGCGGGGCGATTAGTCTCTTTCTTTTCGCCGGCGACAACAGAGTCTGGTTTAGAATTAGGTTTGTTTATTTGAAAAGTCGTGCTTGCCCCTCTTTTCAATTCAATTTTATAAATAATTTCTTTGATTTTTTGTTTAGTGATGTTTTCCAGAGCGCTTGAAATATTCTTATGATATTTTTCTTCCAGCCATTTTTTAACAAAAGCGTTTGGCACACAAACAACAACTCGTTCGTTCTCAAAAGAGGAAATAAAAGTATCTTTAAACCAAGTGATGAAGTTAGCCCGAGACAGACTGACCTCGATTTCTCCCAGGACAGCTTGCCAAACTTGTTCGTTATTCATATTAAGTAGGCAATTAATCTTAAAATTAATAATATTAGCCGTTGTTTTTCTAGTAGTCTAATTATATTAGATAACCGCTTTTATCACAAGACTAAGTGTTGTTAAAAATTTGTTAATAAAAAGGGGATAACTTCGAATGGACCAACTTTTGCTTGGTTGACTATGATAAATAAAAGTGTTATCTTATTAAAACGATAATAATTTAAGATCATATATTACTATGCCGAAGAGAACCTACCAGCCGAACAAGCGTCGTGCTAAGAAAAAACACGGTTTTAGAAAAAGAATGCAAACCGAAGATGGTCGCGTTGTTTTAAAGAGACGGCGCGCTAAGGGTCGCAAGAAGCTTGCCAAATAGAACCTATAATCCATGTTAAAGAAAGAAAATAGAATAAGTTTGAATAAAGATTTTGACCGAGTTTTTAAAACCGGCCAATCTTTTTATTGCCAGGTTTTAGGAGTAAAAGTTGCTAAAAATAAATTATTAACTAGTCGTTTCGGGATATTAATTAGTACTAAAATTAGCAAAAAAGCCGTAATTAGAAACCGCTTTAAACGGCAGCTTCGGGAAATCATTCAGAAGAATCTGTTAGAGTTAAAGAGCGGTTATGACGTGGTTTTGATTGTTTTACCGCCAATATTAGATAAAAAATTTGAAGAATTAGAAACTTTTTTAGGTTTAAGTTTTAAGAAGTTAAAGCTATATAAATAAGCTAAAATTAGCTAAAAGTATGCTTAATTTTATTTGGTATTTTCCGCGCCGTTTAGCAGTTGCCTTAATAAGAATTTACCAAAAAACAATTTCTTTTGATCATGGGCTAATGAAAGTATTTTATCCTCATGGATTTTGCCGTTTTACACCGACCTGTTCTGAATATGGTGCCCAAGCCATTGAAAAATACGGAATTATTAAGGGGGGGCTGATGACTGGTTGGCGGGTGTTGCGCTGTAATCCCTGGAGCAAGGGAGGTTTTGACCCGGTTAAATAATTATTAGTTAGCTATTATACAAATTAAAAATTTATGTCTAATTTATTTACCGTTATTTTCTATCAGCCGATCCTTAATTTATTGGTTTTTTTGTACAACACGGTTTCTTTTAATGATTTGGGCGTGGCGATTATTCTATTAACCGTGGTTATTAAGGCGGTTTTCTGGCCTTTAGGCCAAACGGCTATTAAATCGCAAAAAGCTCTCCAGGATTTACAACCAAAAATTGACGATTTAAAGAAAAAATATACTGACAAAACAGAATTAAGTCGGGCGACAATGGATTTATATAAAAATAATAAAGTTAACCCTTTCTCTTCCTGTTTGCCGCTTTTAATTCAACTACCTTTTTTGTGGGCGGTTTATCGGGTTTTCCGCGATGGTCTAAATAATAATTTAGACTTGGTTTATTCTTTTATACATAGGCCGGAAACAATGAACGTTATGTCGCTGGGTATTTTGGATTTATCCAAACGCAGTATTATCCTGGCTGTTTTAGCCGGTTTAGCTCAATTTTGGCAAGCAAAAATGACGATGACCAAGAAACCGGTTGTCAGCACGCCGGGGTCTAAAGATGAAAGCATGGCGGCGATCATGAATAAACAAATGCTTTATTTTATGCCGGCGATCACAATTTTTATCGGTATTTCCCTGCCGGGCGGCTTAACGCTTTATTGGTTTATCTTTACAGTTCTAACGGCTTTACAACAACTATTAACCTTTCGTAAAAAATCGGACTCTTCGGAAAGTAATAAAACCGTGGAAGGCGAAATTGTTAAATAATCTAAAAAAATAATCTAAAAAATATTTTTTAATAAAAAACAGCCGGAGAAAATCCGGTTGTTTTTATTTTCAGGTTGGTTTAATGATTATTGATTGGTGGAAGTGGCCGTGGTCGAAGTGTTGGTCTTAGTAGTTGAAGTGGCACTTGAATTATTGGTTGAAGTAGCCGTTGAAGTGGCGCCCGTCGAGGTGCCAACACCAATTAAACAGACTTCTTGCCAGGGGACGTAATGCGATTTAAATCTTCTTTCTTGAACCGGCGTGGTTGTTGCTCCTGCTGGGTAAATAACCGTATAGTCAAAATAGGCATCGGCGCCGTTATGCGCTTTTTCCGTACATTTTTTTTCGCCGGGTGCCAAAGTATCGGTTTCAATTAATTTGGTTGGTTCGGGCTTAACAATATTATAAACGTTCGGTTTAGTTGTGGAGGCGATTCGGCCGTCCTTAACGCCCCAAAAATCAAAATAGATATCATTTTTGTTAATGCGCGCCTGAATCAAAATATAATTGCCGGTGTCATTAACAAAACGTACATCCGGGTTGGGAATATAAACCGCGGCATCCATGCCGGCCGGCTCGTAATAAGAGACCCGGTAAGAATGGCTTTGTCGCGCGGTTATTGGTAGACCGGAAGCTAGCGCCGCTCGAAAAACCGTCGTGCCGATTTGGCACAAGCCCCCGCCGTATTCCGGGACAGTTTTATTGCCTTTAATAACTAATTCCGGGAAATAGCCGGTGGCTTGGCTGACGTCCCCTAGGGTTTTTACTAAAGAAAATTCTTCGCCGGGTTTAATTAGCAGTCCGTTAACGGCATCGGCGCCGACTCTGATGTTTTTACGACGATTTTCCGGTGAACCAACAAAATTTGAGTGACCCGTGCCGATAATCTCCTTGATATTAAAATTATTTTCGTCCGTTAAGTTTTCGTTGGCTATTTCTTTAATAACCAAAGTAATTTCTTTTTGGCCATTTAAAAATTCTTGCGAAATTTTTGCGGCACTGGCATCTAGGTCAACCTGGCGGCCGTTAGCGCCGGTCTGCCAACTGGTAACTTTGCCATTTTTTATCTCAAACCGCGGACGAACTACTTCGCGATCAATCTCTGGCGAAGCGTTTAAACTTAAATACTGTTTAATTTTTTCTTGATCAAGAACCATCTCTAGCTGATTATTATTTTTTTGGACGCTCACCCAGGTAATCAGCCTTTCTGGCTTAAGCGTCCAAATTTTTTCCGTACTCGTGCCGTTACCAGGCTCGTTAAAAAGTAAAACTAAATTACCAGCGCCAATTATTTTTTGCGCCTCTGGCTCTAGGCCGACTAAATCCGCCTGTTTTACTTCCGGATATTTGGTTCGAGTTTTAATAACGATTGGCGAATCTCGAAGACTATCTAAATTAGAGCGCAGCTCTTCAAAGGCTTGATCATAATTAATTTCCTTGCCTAATTTTTCTGGATTACTTTTTAGTTTGACGTCAGTTCGGCTGCCGCTAGCTAAAGAAAAATAAGCGTTAGCCGTGGCAATTTCTAATTCTTTAAAATTATCGGCCAATTGAGATTTAACTTTAGCTTCATCAAGGGTATAAATCGCCGCAATACTCTTTTGTTTTTGCGGTTTCAGTTTGGCTAATAAATAATAACCGAAAGTTCGGTTAAAATCGGCGCCAAAAGCTTCTTTGACGGTTTCGTCCAAGTTAAAAGTTAGGGCCGGGAAAGATAAGTCCGCGTCAAAAGAAGCGACGTTTGAAGTAATTGTCACCAACTTTTCGCCATATTTAAATTTTAGGCCGTCAGCTTCAATTTTTTTTATTCTAGAAGCGATTAACTCCTTGGCGCTCGCGTAGTCTTTACCGCCTAAATCCAGATCACCGATTTTTACGCCCGGGTAAATACGATCATGATAGTTATTTTTCCAAGATAAATAGCCCGTTAACCCCAAAATTAACAATAAAAAAACCGCTAACAAGAGAAGAGTTTGTCCAAGCCGTTTTTTTACTGGCATATGGTTAGCGGCCATTTGTTATTAGTCTTTTACGATTAGTCTTTGACTTTAATTTCAATTTGGCCGGGGTTGCTTTTATAAAGAGTAATTGTTAAAACGCCGTTTTCCAGTTCCGCCTCTACCCGTTTACCGTCAACTTCCGCCGGCAGGATAATTGAACGAGAAAAAGAGCCCCAATAACATTCACGGTATAAATAATCCTCATCTTTTACTTCCTCTTTTATAGAGCGGTGCCCTTTAATCGTTAATAGGTCGTGGTGTAAAGAAATTTTTAAATCCTCCGGTTTAACGCCGGCAATCGTTGATTTAATAATAATTTTTTTATCAGTCTGGAAAACGTCAATCGCTAATTGCCCCTCGGTTTCCGCCTCTTCGTAATTTAACCATTCCGTGATTGAGGGTTGGTCGTTTTCTTTGACTAAGTTGGCTTTAGTTGATTTTTTTGGAAAAAGCATATATTTGTGTTCTTTATATAATTTACCAATTTTTCGGGAAAATGTAAATGAGATTGGGGAAATTAATAATAAAAAAGACTAATAAAAAGACCCTGGAATGTTTTAAACAAACCAGAGCCAAAGGATAGAACTCAAACTTGCGAAACGACGAAAGCAAAACCATTATCACGACCCCACTGGCTACCAGGCTCGCCAAAGTCGGCATTCAGCCAGGAACCATCACCGCTACGGTGCACGTGAAGCAGTAGCGGACCAACACCAGAATCATTAATTGGATCATGCATAGTTACGATACAATACAAGTCCATGGCTTTCAGCTCTTCGTTTGTGAACTTGTCGCGAATCAAGCAAGCAACTTCCGCGTTGGGCGTGAGCAGTTTTCGCTTGGCCGCTTCCGCGCGGATGTTTTTGGTGATGCGATTTTTGTCTTCAAATAGTACCCCCTTAAGAACGGCTACCTCGGTTGTGATACCGGCTGTCGGTTTGAAATCCTTTGAGCGAAGTACATAATCACCGACGCGATATCCTTTCTTAGCAAAATACTCAATCCACTCTTCGCCGGTTTTGCCGTCGGAAGTGACTGAGAAATAAATAACTCCATTTTCTTCACGGAATTTGCTGGTAGAACTTTCAATGTTTTTCATGGCTTATGGGTTTTAAATTGTTAATGTTCTTCTTTTGCGAGACGACGAAAGCGAAGCCGCCCATACAATTGGACCTACGGCCAGGCTCGCCAGAGAACGCGCACAGCCAGTTGTCATCGTTATCGCGGCTAACGCCGAGTAGTGTAGGAACGCCGTCGGAATTGTTGATTGGTTCGTGCATAGCAGCGAGCCAATAAAGACACATGACTCCCAGGTCTTCATCCGAAAATTTTTCCCGGATTAAGGGAGCAATCTCGGGATGGGGAGTTGAGAGCTGGCGTTTATTGGCATCAGCGCGGACATTGGCCGTAGTCCGGTTCTCGTCAGTAAAGAGTTTGCCGTCTACAACAGCGATCTGATAGGTCACGCCATTGGTTGGCTTGAAATCCTTGGAAAGGAGGATGTTTTTGGCGCGATCGTTAACTCGGTGGCCATTCTTTGATAGGCGCTTAATCCATTGTTCGCCGGTCGTGCCGTCGGAAGTGACTGAGAAATAAATAACTCCATTTTCTTCACGGAATTTGCTGGTAGAACTTTCAATGTTTTTCATGGCTTATGGTTTTTAAATTGTTAAAGTTCTTTTTAATTGTCTGCTTAAATAGTACAATGAATAGCCATTTCTGTCATATTTGTCGACAGTTATTATCTATTGATTTATTTTTTGCTTTATATTATAATAAAAATATCTAAATAATGTTGACTAAAATTTAGACAAATATAACGATATGAACAATAAGTTGACTAATATTCTAAAAAATTTAGGTTTAACCGAAAAAGAAGCCGATGTTTATCTCGCCTCTTTAGCGCTTGGTCCAGCGACAATTTTAAAGCTGGCTCAAAGTTCCGGGCTGAAAAGAACGACTATTTATTCAATTATTGAGTCTTTAAAGCAAAAAGGCTTAATGATAATTGAAATGCACGGCTGGAAAAAGCTGTTCGCGGCGGAAGATCCCAAAAAACTGGAACAAGTTTTAGATAATAAAAAAAAGGAGCTAAAAAGTAGCCTCCCCGAGTTCTTGTCTTTGTATAATTTAAAAAGCGATGAAAGTACTTTGAAATACTTCGAAGGGCTGGAAGCGGTGAAATCGGTTTATGAAAGTTTAATCAAAGATATTAAAACCCATGATGATTACTTAGTGGTTACGCGGCAAGAGGCCTGGCTGAACTTAGATGAAAAATACTTTTTGGATTTTATTAAACGTCGGGCAAAACTAAATATTAATATTAAGATGCTGCTGCAGGATTCGCCGGTTGCCCGAGAACACCAGAAATATGAACAAAACTTTAATGAAAAAATTAAGATTTTATCGGCCGATAATCCTTTTACCACCAATTTAATAATTACGCCGCAAAAAGTGGTTATTCATCAATTAGTTCAGCCGGTGATGGCAATTGTTATTGAGAATAAAAATATTATAAGAATGAATCAGGAGATGTTTAATCTTATTTGGAATCACTTGGTGTAAATGCTCGCCTGCCTGCCGGTAGGCAGGCTCGCCGCCTGTTCTCGTCCTGTCTCTTTGAGCCACTAATAAAAAAGACTCGACATTCGTCGAATCTTTTTTATTAGTGGGCCCGACAGGACTCGAACCTGTGACCTCTACGATGTCAACGTAGCGCTCTAACCAACTGAGCTACGAGCCCTTAAGGTAACGTTATCTAATTTAGCAAGATTTTTTTGAAAAGTAAATCCGGCGGTTATTACCTCCGATTGTTATTAAATCCAGTGGGCATAGATGGACTTGAACCATCGACCCCCGCTTTATAAGAGCGGTGCTCTAACCAACTGAGCTATATGCCCAAAAATCTTCGCCATTAACGGTTGATTCTATTTTATAATTATCAAACGTGTTTATCAAGCTTAATTTTCAATCTGGCGATTACTTCAACCGTCGCCGTGTCTAAATCTTGATTTATTTCCGCCTGAGCGACTTTAATTGTGCCGCGTGGGTTGAATTCTTTTAGAAATTCCAGAGCATTGATATTTTTGAGAGAGTAAAGAATTATTTTTGTTTTAGCTAGGCCGTCTTCCCGTAAAATAACAATTATTTTAGCGTTAGGGACATTGGCAATTAGTTCATCAACAATATCAGCTAAACTGTCATCAGCCGCTTTAGTTTCTTGAAAATCGGCCATTTTCAGTCTGGACCAAATCAATTGGCCGTTCAATTCTTCTTTCAAATTATTCAAAACCCGGCCCCAAAGTTTAAGAACGGAAATATCGCGTGAACGGTACAAATGATCGACAATTTCTTCACGGCGCGCCCCCAGGCTAATTAATTGGGAGGTAGTTAAAAGCGTCCGCGGGGTTAAATTGGCGGTTTTAAAATTTTTAGTCTTACTGATAATCCCCGTCAAAAGACAAGTCGCAATATCTTCGGTAATAAACTCCGGTTTATAATTTTTTAATAAATAAAAAAGAATTTCCGAAATCGCCACGGCATTAAGATCAATAAAATTAATTTGGCCATATTCTTCGTTAGCTGATTGTTGGTCAATATTAATAATCGTGGTTTTGTAAAAAAATTCTATGTTTTGGTCGTAAACTTTATCTAGTGTTTCCAGGTCGCTAGCGCCGATAGTGACAATCAAATCATATTTAAAATCACTTGCGCGGCTCGAAACGTCCTCGGGTTTGAACCAACCGGCCGAGGGGGAGATAATAAAATTTAATCGGTCGTTATCAACTGTATATTTGATCTGGCTGACTTTGGCCTGGGAAATGTCCAAGGAAACAATAAAACGTCGGAGATTGTTAAGATTAGTCTGGATTTGGCTGAAAGCCGGTAAAAACGATAAGGCGTTGTGGTTAGGAACGGCTTGCCAACCAGCGATGTCTACTTCTTGGCCGGCACGTTTGAGAAATAGAAAAAGCGCCAAAGCCGAAGCTACCGCATCGCCATCCCAATTCGCCGGGAAAACAATTAAGACGCTTTTAGCTTTCTCAATTTGTTTGAAAATTTGTTGTTCTAAGTCAAGCATTTTAATAATTAAAACCGCCGCAAATAGCTTGCGACTAACTCTTAAATATATAATTAATTTTTGCTCAAGTCAAGCTTCTTTTTCATTGACTTAAGGTCATTTTTTTGGTAATTTTAAATTATGAAACAAGAATTAGCTAAAGTTTATAATCCGGCTGATAATGAAGATAAAATATATCAAAAGTGGGAAGAATCCGGATATTTTAATCCGGATAATTTAGATTTGCCAAAAAACGCCAAAAGTTACACGATTGTTCTGCCGCCGCCGAACATTACCGATAAACTGCACATGGGGCATGTGGCCAATTTGGCAATTGAAGATTTACTGATCCGTTATTATCGTTTGAGCGGGTTTAGAACGTTGTGGCTACCCGGCACCGATCACGCGGCGATTGCCACCCAAAATGTCGTGGAAAAAAAGATTTTAAAAGAATCAGGAAAAACCCGACATGATTTGGGTCGAGAAAAATTTTTAACCGAAGTCTGGTCTTTTTTAAAGGATACTCAGGCTACTATTTTGCACCAGATTAAAAAAATGGGCGCTTCTTTAGATTGGTCGCGCCTAGCTTTTACCTTAGACAGCGATCGGCAATTGGCGGTTCAAACCATGTTTAAAGAAATGTATGATGAAGGCGTTATTTATCGCGGTGAAAGAATTGTTAATTGGTGCCCACGTTGTCACTCTACTTTAGCTGACGACGAGGTTGAATATAAAGAAGAAAAAGCTAAATTATATTGGATCAAATATGGACCATTTATTTTGGCGACTTCACGGCCTGAAACCAAATTAGGCGATACGGCCGTCGCGGTTCACCCTGACGATCCTCGCTATCAGCATTTAGTCGGTCAGGAACTTGATATTGAAGGCGTTTTGGGAAAATTTAAAGTTAAAGTTGTCGCTGACAAAGAAGTGGATATTAATTTTGGTTCTGGCGCGATTAAGGTAACTCCGGCGCATAGTTTTATTGATAATGAAATTGCTAAAAGACATAATTTGCCCAGTAAAAAAATTATTAATGAGGACGGCCGAATGATGGCTAATTGTGGTAAGTATGCCGGTTTAACAACGCGCGAGGCGCGTGAAGCGATTGTCGCAGATATGCAAACAATGGAGCTAATTGATCATATTGACGAAGACTATCTGCATAATACGGCGGTTTGTTATCGTTGCGGCACGGTTATTGAACCCCTACCTTCCAAACAATGGTTCATTTCCGTTGATCAAAAAATAAAACGTTTGGGGGACAAATCTTTAAAAGAAAAAGCCTTGGCGGCTGCTCAGGAAGCTAAAATTAAATTTATTCCTGAACGGTTTAATAAGCGTTATGGGGATTGGATGAATAATTTACATGATTGGTGTATTTCTAGGCAAATTTGGTTTGGTCATCAAATTCCGGTTTGGTATAAAGGTGAAGAAATATATGTTGGTCTAGAAGCCCCAGCTGAAAAAGGTTGGGAGCGCGATCCCGACACTTTGGATACCTGGTTTTCTTCGGGGATGTGGACCTTTTCTACCCTGGGTTGGCCTAAAAATTATCCAGCCGGTGAAAAAAATGGTGATTTGGCCAAGTTTCATCCGACCCAAGTTCTGGAAACTGGCTATGAATTGATTACCCTCTGGGTTTCAAGAATGGTGATGATGTCTTTTTTTGCTCTAGGAGAGATTCCTTTTGAAAAAGTTTATTTACACGGCATGATTTTAGATAAGGCCGGTAAAAAAATGGCTAAATCCAAAGGAAACGGCGTTGACCCCTTGGATATGAAAGCTAAATATGGTGCTGATGCGACGCGCTTATCAATTCTTACGGGTTCAACTCCGGGCAACGACTCGCGTTTTAGCGAAGATAAAGTTGAAGCCAAGCGAAATTTTATTAATAAGCTCTGGAATATTTCGCGTTTTATTTTAACCGGCGCGGAAGAAAAATTTTTTTCTACTCCCGCGGATAAAGTTCCTATTGGAAAAACCTTGGCCGACCAGTGGATTTTAACGGAGTTAGCAATTTTAATTAAGACCATTACTGAGCGTTTGAATAATTTTGATTTTTCGGCCGCCGCTGAAGATTTAGAAAAGTTTACTGGGGATAAATTGGCCGATTGGTATTTAGAAATCGCTAAAGTAGAAAAAAATAAAGAAGAAATATTAATTTATCTTTTAAAGAATATTTTAATTCTTTGGCACCCCCTTGCCCCCTTTGTGACGGAAACAATTTGGGCGAGTTTTAATGATTCAATTCTCATGGTCGCTAACTGGCCAACGTCTCCGGAAACGAAAAAGTCGACGGGTGAAGAAATTAAATTAATCCAAGATATTATTGTCGCGATTAGAAATGCGCGCAGTGAGAATAAAATTGAGCCGGCTAAAAAACTGACCGCCGTTATTTATGGCCAAGAGGCAGTTAAGTTGCTGGAGACACAGGCAGAAGTAATTAAAAGTTTAAGAACGGGGCTAGAAAAAATTGAAATAAAAGCTCAAGGTGAAAAAATTTCAAACGCCATTATGATTCCTGTCGGCGAGATAGAAATTTATCTGTTAGGCGCGGTTGATGAAGTTAAAGAAAAAGCGCGTTTACTTAAAGAGCAGGCTAATCTAGAAAAATTAGTTAATTTGCAGGAGCAAAAACTACAAAATAAGGAATTTACTGCCAAGGCGCCAGAAAAAATTGTTTTAGCGGAGAAAGAAAAATTAGCCAACTACCAACAAGAATTAACCAAAATAGTTAAAATTATCCAAAGTCTATGACTTTAAAAAAATATTTGTCAGTCATGAGTGTCCTAACCATAATTTGCTGGGGGATTTTTTTGTTTGTAGCGAGCCTCGTAGATCCGCTGGCAACCAATTGGATCGGGTTTGTTTTGTTTTATGCTTCCCTATTTCTTTCTTTGACCGGCACTGGCGCTTTAATCGGTTTTTTAGTGCGTTTTGTCGCTCTAAAAAAAGAATTGGCTTTTAATCTGGTAAAAGTAGCCTTTCGCCAATCTTTTCTTTTCTCGCTGTTTATAATTTTGCTCTTAATTTTAAAAGCGAATCATCTTTTTAATTGGTTGAACCTGTTTCTGCTGGTAATTATCTTCGCGATTCTGGAATTGTTTCTAATTAGTTATAAAAAAAGCCGTTAAATATATGAAAACAAAATTACAAAAAATTCGGGAAGAATTTTTTAAGCAATTGGCCGAAGTAAAAAATAGCGATAGTTTAAAAGAACTAGAACTTAAATATCTGTCACGGCGCGGCCAGTTAAATGAAATTATGAAGTCTTTAAAAGACCTCAGTTTGGATGTCAGAAAAGATATCGGTGAAGCGGCCAATCAAGTTAAGCAAGAATTGCAGGTTAAGTATGAAGAAATGCGTCGTTATTTAGAAAGTCAAACTGATAAAAATGAAGTGGTGGATATCAGCTTGCCAGGAAAAGCTTTTGATAACGGCCACCTGAATCCGATTACAATTATCCAAAGCGAGGTTGAAGATTTATTTACTTCTTTGGGTTTTGTGGTCGCTGACGGACCGGAACTGGAAAGCGATTATTATAATTTTACGGCCTTAAACATTCCCCCTTATCATCCGGCGCGCGACATGCAAGATACTTTTTATGTGGATTCTAAGAATAAAGACAAAGAATACGATTTAGTTATGCGGACACATACTTCCCCGGTGCAGATTAGAGCGATGCAAAAATACGGTGCGCCACTTAAAGCCATTATTCCGGGGCGTTGTTTTAGAAGTGAGGCGACGGACGCTCGTCATGAACATACTTTTTACCAAATAGAAGGAATTGTTATTGATAAAAATATTAATTTTGCCAATCTCAAAAGTCTTTTAGAAATCGTTGGCCAAAAATTATTCGGCCCGCAAACAAAACTTCGGATGCGACCAAAATTTTATCCTTTTGTGGAACCGGGCAATAACGGTGAATACACCTGTTTCTTGTGCCAGGGTAAAGGCTGTCGTGTTTGTAAACATACCGGTTGGTTAGAAATTGTCGGTGCCGGTTTAATCCATCCCGATGTCTTGCGCGCCGGGGGCATTGACCCGGAAGTTTATTCCGGCTTAGCTTTCGGCTTCGGCTTAAACCGTTTGGCAATGTTAAAATATAATATTAATGATATTAGGCTGTTTAATAGTGGCGATCTTAAATTTTTAGAACAATTTTAATTATATGTATATTTCTTATAATTGGCTAAAAGACTTTGTTAAAATACCTAGTAAAATAAAGCCGGAAGAGGTCGCGACGGAGTTAACCAAACATACCGTAGAAATTGAAGGCTTGATTAAACAAGCCGAGCAATTTAATAAAGTGGTGGTTGGTAAAGTCTTGGAAGTTAAAAAGCATCCTAACGCCGATCGTTTGCGGGTAACCGAAGTTGACGTTAAGAAAGGAAAATTAACGATTGTTTGTGGCGCCCCCAATGTGGCCGTCGGTCAATTCGTCCCTGTCGCTTTGGTCGGCGCGGTTTTGCCTAACGGTTTAGAAATTAAAGCGGCGGAAATTAGAGGCGAGAAATCAAACGGGATGATTTGCGCTGAAGATGAGCTTGGTTTAGGAAAAAATCATGAGGGGATTATTGTTTTGCGTGCTGACGCTAAGCTTGGCGAACCATTCGCTAAATATTTAAAAACCGATGATATTGTTTTGGAAGTAGATAATAAATCTTTATCTAACCGACCCGATCTTTGGAGCCATTATGGTTTGGCGCGTGAAGTGGGCGCAATTTTTAATTTACCGCTTAAGCCTTTTGATAAAATATTAACTAAGTTTGAATTTCCAACATCTAAAGAGAGTAAGTTGGAAGTAAAAGTTGAAGATAAAGAATTGTGCCCGCGTTATTTAGCTGTTAAAATTGAAAATATTGAAATTAAAGAATCGCCCGATTGGTTAAAACAGAGATTGATTGCCGTTAACCAACGGCCAATTAATAATATTGTTGATTTGACTAATTATGTCATGTTGGAAGTCGGACAGCCTCTCCATGCGTTTAGTGCCGATAAAGTAAAAAAAATTGTTGTTCGTCGAGCAGCCAAACAAGAAATCATTGAAACCTTAGATGAAAAAGAACGTTTATTAAATAATGAAGATTTGGTGATTACCGATGGCAAAAAGGCCGTGGCCATTGCCGGTGTGATGGGTGGGCGCGATAGTGAAATCACCCCGGAAACAAAAGCTCTGGTCTTAGAAGCAGCTAATTTTCAAGCAGTAGCAATTAGACGCACTTCGCAAAAGCTGGGTTTAAGATCGGAATCTTCCATGCGTTTTGAAAAAGCGCTTGACCCGGAGTTGACTTTAATCGGTTTAAAGAGATTTTTAGCGCTTTTAAAAGAAATTTGCCCTAATTTTAAAATTGCTAGCGCTTTAATTGATATTGACAATAGTCAAAACAAGAAACTAGAAGTTGATTTAGATTTAAGTTGGTTGACTAATAAAATTGGCCAGGAAATTCCCCGCGCTCAGGTTATTAATATTTTAGAAAGATTGGGTTTTGGTGTCAGCGATCCAAAAACTGAAGTTCTAAAAGTAATTGTTCCCTCTTGGCGGGCGACTAAAGATATTTCGGCTCGGGAAGATTTAGCTGAAGAAGTCTTACGTCTTTATGGCTATGATAATATCACTTCGCAATTACCGGTTCAGACATTAAATTTGCCGGAAGTTAACCAAGAAAGATTACTAGAGAGAAAAATAAAAAATATTCTCGCCTTGAAGCACGCTTTAACCGAAGCTTATAGTTATTCATTCGTTGGCGAAGAGCAATTAAAAAAATTAAACATTGATTTTTCCGGTTATTTAAAATTAGCTAATCCTTTAAACGAGGGGCAAACGTTATTACGGCAGACTTTGGCGCCAAACTTGATAAGCAGCATTAAAAATAATCAGTATAAAGAAGATAATCTCGGGTTTTTTGAAATTGGCACCGTTTTTTTTAACGCCCCGGGCAATTTTAAAAAAGAAGCGACTGGCGATAGTACGCTTCCTTATCAAGAAAAACATTTGGGTTTGGCTTTGGCTGGCGACGACTCAGATCTGCTCGAATTAGCTAAAGGAATTATTAATAACATCATCCAAACAGTTATTAATTATGAAGTAGCCGTCGAGTTTTTTCCTCTGGAAGCCGTTCCTGGTTGGAGCGATAAAAAAACCGCTGCCAAAATAGTACTTTTGGGCAAAGAAATCGGTCTCGTGGCTCTGGTTGATCGGGCGGTTAATGAAAACATTAATTTAAAAAAACCGATTGTCATCGGTGAATTGAATTTTAGCCTGTTAACTAGTTTAGTTTTAGGCCTAGCGACAACTCATTTTCAGGAACCCCCCAAATATCCCCCGGTGGTTCGCGATCTCGCCTTTGTCGTCAATGAAAAAATAATGTATAATGATTTAAAGAAAGAAATTGCCCAATTTAATCCTTTAATTAAAACTGTTGAGTTGTTTGATATCTATGCGGGTGATAAATTAGCTAAGGGTTTAAAAAGTTTAGCTTTTCATTTAACCGTTCAATCAGAAGAAAAAACCTTATTAGCTGAAGAAGTTGATAAACTACAAAGTGAACTAGTTAATCGTTTGGCGGAAAAATTTGAGGCTAAGTTAAGAGACTTCTAATTAAATAAAAAATATGTTTTCAACTTCGTTAGACATTTTAAACTTAGTCTTGGCGATTTGTATCGCCGCCCTCACCTTTTTTCTTTGTTGGGGAATTTATTATTTTGTTGTTAGTGTCCAAAAAGTTCATCGCGTTGTCAAAAGAATTGAAATTGGCGTGGCTAAGGCTGAAGAAGTTATTAATGTCGCTAAGGATAAATTAAAAAATAGCTCGGCATACTTTATGATTTTAGCAGAGATTGCTAAGAAGGCTATGGAATTTGTCCAAGAGAAAAGAGCTCAAGGGAGAGAGACTAAGGAAAAAACTACCAAGACTACTAAAAAGAAATAATTTCAGTAAAATGTAGTAATAAAAAAGAACCCTTAAACGGGGTTCTTTTTGTATTTTTCTATATTTTTTATCCCTTTTCCTTATAGCCGCATTCCCGATTACTGCATTTTACCTGACTGCTTTTTTGGTCCTTAATTAATAAGGCATCGCAATCTGGACAATTTTTACCAGTCGGTTCACCCCAATAAGCATTTTTACAATTCGGATAATTATTGCAAGCCCAAAATGCACCGCGGCGACTAAATTTTTTAACAATTTTTCCTTCGCCACAAACCGGGCAAGCCACTTCTCGACCGCTGGCGTTGGCCTCGGCAATATTTTTAATATTTTTACATTTCGGATAAGCAGAACAAGCCAAGAAGGGACCGAATTTGCCGCTGCGTACTTTCATCGGCGAGCCGCATTTCTCGCAGACCTCTCCCTCATACTTTTTCTGCAGTTCTAAAATTTTAGCATCAGGTTCTTTTTTCTCATAGCCGTTGCCTTCGCCCGGCATTTTTTTAATGTTTTTACAGTCGGGATAAGCGGAACAGGCCAAAAATTTTCCATAACGTCCGGTTTTAATAATCATCGGCGCGCCGCACTTATCACAAACTTCAGTTGATTTTTCTTCAGGCATAATGTCGCTTTTTTTAATTTCTTCTTCTTTTGATTTTAAATTAGTGTGAAAATCATCATAAAATTCACTGATAACCGGTTGCCATTTTTTGTCACCACCGGCGATGGAATCTAAATCATTTTCTAATTGAGCAGTAAATTTATAGTCAACAACCTTGGGAAAATGATTGATTAGTAAATCAGTAACGATAAAGGCGATATTAGTCGGTTTTAACTTTTTATTTTCATCTCGAATGACATAATTACGAACGATAATTGTGTTGATTGTCGGCGCGTAAGTTGAAGGGCGGCCAATGCCATGCTTTTCTAATTCTTTAACCAAACTGGCGTCGGAGTAACGGGCGGGCGGATTAGTGCTATGGCTTTCCGTTCTTAATTCTAACAAAACCAAAACTTGGTTTTCTTCTAAAATCGGCAGTTCTTGCTCTTTGGTTTTTTCTGGCCAAATTTTTAGATAGCCCGGGAAGATCAAGGTTTGGCCATTGGCGCGAAAAAGATAATTGTTCTTTTCTTTGAGTGCTTTAACGTCAATAACCGTGGCTGCTAATTTTGCCGCGGTCATTTGGCTGGAAATAGCTCTTTGCCAGATTAAGCGATATAAACGAGTTTGATTTTTATCCAATTTTCCTTCTAGTATTTCCGGGGTGACAGCGGCCTCAGTCGGTCTAATAGCTTCGTGGGCTTCTTGAGCGTTCTTACTTTTATTTTTAAAACCGCGGCCGCCACTAGCGTAGTCTGCACCTAAGGTTTTTTTTAACCAAGCATTAGCTTTGGCAATAAACTTCGGTGACAGATTTAAAGAATCGGTGCGCATGTAAGTAATATGTCCTTCCTCGTATAATTTTTGAGCGACCGACATCGTTTGTTTGGCACTAAAACCCAAATGACGATTAGCCGATTGTTGTAGAGTCGAAGTTGTAAAAGGCGCCGCCGGGTTTTTGCTAACTTGTTTTTTATCAATTTTTTCAACCGTATACTCAGCGGACTGTAGGGTTTTCTTTAATTCCGCGGCGTCCTCTTTTTTAATATCTAACTTATTAAAAGTCTTATTTTTTATTTTATATAAATCGGCTGTAAATTTATTATCTTTAGTCGTGCCAGTTAAATCAGCGGCTAGGCTCCAATATTCTTCAATTTTAAAGGCTTGGATTTCTCTTTCTCTTTCCACGATTAAACGCGTGGCTACGCTCTGCACGCGTCCGGCCGATAGCCCTTTAGCGACTTTTTTCCAAAGGAAAGGCGAGAGTTCATAGCCGACTAAGCGGTCTAAAACTCGACGCGCTTGCTGAGCGTCAACTAAGTTTTGGTCAATCGTCCGAGGTTTCTCTAGGGCGGCTAGAATCGCTTCTTTGGTAATTTCATGGAAAACAATCCGTTTAGTCTTTTTGGCATTAAGCCCAAGAGCTTCTACTAAGTGCCAAGCAATAGCTTCTCCTTCGCGGTCTTCATCAGAAGCTAGAATTACCTCGGTTGATTTTTTGGCGGCCGACTTTAAACTCGCCACCGTTTTTTTAGCCTTGGCCGGAATTACATATTCTGGTTCAAAATTATTTTTAATATCTATGCCCATTTTACTCGCCGGCAGATCGCGAATATGGCCGAATGATGATTCGACCTGGTACTTTTTGTCCAAAAATTTACTAATTGTTTTGGCCTTGGTTGGTGACTCGACGATAATTAAATTCATAAACTAAGGTTTTTCCAAGTTAATTTAATTTAAAGCATAACCGATTCCATCATTTTTAGCAACTCCCCTGAGCTCTAACATACTTAGTGTACTATTTATTGTTGCCGTGTCAAGTTTACTTATAACAACTAGTTCATCAGTAGTAATTTTTTCATTTTTAGCGTAAGCTTCCTCAATTAAAGCATAAATTATTTTTTCATTTTCATTTTCAGGTATGAATTTTTTCTTTTCTAGTTGATGGCTGCGCCTGTCTGGCGGTAGCTTTTCTAAATAATTTTCTAGCTTAAAAACTTCTAAAATATCTTCTGGAATCGTAATTGTTTTAGCGCCGGCCTTAATTAAGTTATTTGGTCCGGTTGAAAATTCCGAGAAAATATTACCGGGCACGGTTAAAACCTCTCGATTTTGTTCTAAGGCGTAATTAGCCGTAATTAAAGCGCCGGATTTGGCCGGAGCCTCAATTATCAAAGTCGCCTGGCAAATTCCCGAGATAATACGGTTACGTCTCGGAAAATTTTGTTTTAAGGGCGGCGTGTCCGGCGGAAATTCAGAAATTAGTGCCCCGCCGTTTCTAATTATATTTTCCGCTAAAGAGCGGTTAATTGTTGGATAAATATTTTTGGCGTTTAAGCCCGAACCGAGAACGGCCAAAGTTCGTCCTTTAAAATTTAAGGCTGCTTGATGCGCCAAGGAATCAACCCCTTTGGCTAAACCGCTGACAATTTCAGTCTTCATTTCAATTATTTTCGGCAGTAATTCATTGATGGTTTTTTCGGCGTAAGCGCTATGTTTTCTGGAGCCGACTACGGCCAAGCGATTGGGGCCGCCAGGCGCTAGATTTCCCCTATAATATAATATGTATGGTGGCGCGGGAATTTCTAACAGGAGTTTTGGATAATTTTCGTCATGCCAAGTAATAAATTTTATTTTTTCTTTGTTTAGCTCGTTTAAAACTGCCTCTAAATTAAAAGTCCGGCGCCAGTTTATAAATTCACCGGTTAATTTTGGTTCCAGCCCCGCTTTTTCCAATTCTAAACCGGAAGCCCAAAAAGCCGCGGCCAGATTAGAAAAATAAGCTTCAATTTTTTGCAACTTAACCGGTCCAATTTTTAAAAAATAAGAGAAGCCAATTAAATATTGGCGATCGTTTATAAAGTTTGGCATAAAAATTATAAAAATTATTTAAAATAAAATCCCCCTAAATTTTTTAGGGGGATTTTATGTCTAGTTTAGATTTTTGATATTTACTTGGGCGAATATTTCTTTTAGTCGGTTTTTTTCTTCATTACTAAAGGGTTGGAGAACAAACTTATCGGGCGGAATATGAGTTTTTAAGAGATCATTTTTTATTCCCAGTCTTAGCCGTGTAATTTTTTTTGTTTTTAGATAATTAATAATTGACTCTACGCCGCGATGGCCGGCGCTACCCGAATCGGTCGCAATTTTATAATCGCCGAAGTTTAAGTCTAAATCGTCATGGACAACGGTGAGGAGATTATTTAAATCAACGTCTTTCTTTTTTAAAACACCAAAACTCTTGGGTAATAATTTATAATAATTTAAAATCTTCTGGACGGCTTGTCCGGAATTATTCATGAAAGTTAAAGGTTTAACAAATAAAAATCCCCCATCTTCATAGGTAAGGGCATTAAATTTTTTATTAGTTGACCACTTAACTTCACCGAGTAAATTATCTAAAGCGAGCCAGCCGATATTGTGGCGCGTGTTGCCATATTCATCCCCGGGATTGCCGAGGCCGACAATAATTCTCATATAATTAATAATTATAAGTTGTATGCGACTTTCGTTGTTTGATGACAGAAATATTAATTGGTGTCCCTATAAAGCCATAGCGTTCACGTAAACGATTTTCTAGAAAACGTAAGTAGGAAAAATGTAAATTATCATTAGAACCGATACGAACTGTAAAAGAAGGCGGATTATGTTTGGTTTGATAAAATTCATAAATATGCGGCGCCTTTAAGCCCTTGCCCTTGGCCGGTTTATGAATTTTAATCACCTGGTGTAAAAATTTATTACATTGTGAATCGCTTAACTCTATTTGGCGTTTGGCGGCTATTTCTAGAACAATATCTAGAATTTTATTAACTTTTTCGCCAGTTTTAGCGGAAATAAATTGAATTGGCGCCCAAGTGGCAAAAGGCAACTTATCATAAATAGCCGTGGTCCATTTTTTGGTATCGCGGTTTTCAATTAGATCCCATTTATTGGCAATAAAAAATAGACTTTTTTGGCGATCAACAATTTCTTGAATAAGTTTAGCATCTTGATGAGCCAGCGGTTCGCTTAAGTCTAAAACCAACAAAGCGATGTCAGCGCGTTCTAGTGATTTTAAGGATTTTAAGATACCCGGCTTTTCTAAACCCTTACTTTTAGATCCTTGCTTGGAAATTCCGGCTGTGTCTACTAAGGTAATTTTTTTATCGCGATAAACAATCTCGGTATTTTGCGGTTCACGAGTGGTGTGCGGAATCGGACTAACAATCACTCGCTCGTAGCCCAAGATAGCATTTAACAAAGAAGATTTGCCGACGTTTGGTTTGCCGATAATACAGGCATTAATTCTTAACTCATCTTTGTTAACTATTTCTTTTTTATTTTGACGCGGTTCGTCTAAACGATTAATAATAATATCTAATAAGTCACCCGTCCCCATGCCATTGGCGGCTGAGACGGCGATCGGTTCGCCCAAACCTAATTTATTAAAAGGAGCGGCTTCAGAGGCGTGTTTAAAATTATCAACTTTATTAGCAATTAATAAAACCTTATCTTTATAACGTTTGGTCTTTTTTAAAACCGCGGCCAGTTCCTTGTCTTCGGGCAATAAGCCGACTTTAGCGTCAACTAAAAATAAGATTAAGTCGGCTTGATCTAAGTAAGAACGGGCTTGCTTTTGCGTTTGCGTATCAATATCGCCGGTAGTGATCTTCTTGGCGATTAAATATTGTGAATCAAGTATTCCGGCGGTGTCGGCTAGTTCGAAGGCGCTGTTTGACCATTCCACAATTCCTAGATTACTATCGCGAGTCGTGCCGGCAATATCAGAAACAAGCGCTTGATTTTTTTCGTGGAAACAATTAAAAAGCGTGGACTTGCCAACGTTGGTTCGGCCACAGATAACTACCAAAGGCAAATTGTTTAATCGCTTTTCGACCATAAAATTATTTTACGACTAGTTTGTTTTATCCGCGTCGGTGCCGAGAATTAAGAGAAAATCCGGTTGGTTCAGATCACCGCTTTTATAATCTTTTAACCAATCAGGGGAGTCAAAGGCTTGAGTTGCACCGGTTATTTTTTTTAAAATTTCTAAAGAATTATTCTTGCGGCCGTAACTTAAATCATAGATTATTGATTCGGTGTAAGTTCTTTCAACCGCGTTGCCGGTCCTTAAGACTTTAAATTTACTTTCTCCTAAAGTGATTGAAGTTTTACTGGCTAAGCCAGTAATCCAGGTGCCATTATTAATAACGACGCTAGCGTTATCAGAAATAGTTTCAATCGGTTTCGGTGTCGTCACAATTCCACTGGCATCATTAAAAATATTTTGAACCATATTTCTGATGCTAGAGAAATTACCCGAACGAGGCACTAAAATATAAGCGCCATCTTCGCCGGTTGCAGAAACTAAGAAGCCGTCCGGCGCGTCGCTTAAAACCTTGTTAATAATTTGGTTACGATCGATGTCCTTGGCTAAATCCCAAAGACGGAGCATTTCCCAGACGCTTAAATTAGTTGAGACATTATTAGTAAACTCATTGACTAGTTTACTAACCATGACAGGATTGAGTAGAGTTTGCCTAGATAAAAGTTTAGCCTTAACTGCCTCTAGTAGTAATTGTTGGCGTCTGGCGCGAGCGAAATCAGAACCTTCTAGACCAAGCGCGTGGCGGCTGCGCGCATACTTTAAAGCAAGTGTGCCGTCCATAGTTTGCGGCCCCTTATCAATGTGCAAATGCTCAAAACGCGCGTAATAATTAGGATTATCTTCCTGGCCCGCGGCTGGATAAGTATAATCATCAAAAGTATTTTCGACGTTAACTTCTACGCCGCCTAGCTCGTTAATGATCTTAGTAAAACCGTTAAAATCTACCCGAATATAGTAATCAATCGGTATTTGCAGGAGATCGCTAATCGCCGTTGCCGTAACTGTCCCGCCTGTTCCCGGGTTCTTCGCTTCAGCAAAGGCGTTAACATTATTAATTTTTCTCCAACCACTCGCTGGCGCCGTTAAGTCTCGAGGAATAGAAACTAAAGATACTTGTTTGGTTGATGGTTTAAGACTCAGAAGAATAATCGTATCCGTTAAGTAGGCGCCATCATGGCCTTCTCCGCCCATGCCTAAAAGCAAAATATTAATTCGATCGTTTTCTTCGCCTTTCAATTGTTTACTGGCGCTGGGCACTAAATGTTTTATTCTATTTAAAAAAGTACTGCCCGGGAACCAATTAGTGGCGTTTTGGCTGGACATTAAAACTCTTCCGGAAAAAATAAGGGCAACGACAATAATCGCGATCGTATAAGTGATAATTCTTTTTCTTTTGCGATTATTAAAAAGTAAATTATCGGCATCAATATCAGTTTGCGTACGACGTTCTTCTTTCTCCAGTTCTTTCATTCTTTGGTTGAAATCAATCATAATAATACTTGGAATTAAAATTGTCGGGCTGCCGGGAATTGAACCCGGATTACACGCACCCGAAGCGTGCGTAATACCGTTATACCACAGCCCGTTAATTAATTATAAGTGGACTTGAGGGGACTCGAACCCCTTACCTCCGCAATGCGAATGCGGCGCTCTACCAGATGAGCTACAAGCCCTAGCGCAAAATTGTGTTGCCGTACAATTTTAGTCGGGGTGCCGGGAATTGAACCCGGGCTACATGCACCCCATGCATGCGTACTACCGTTATACTACACCCCGGGTTAACAAAATTAACAAAAATAGGTTCTGCTCAACCCTGCCCCTATCTTAACACAAAATTTGAATTTTTCAAGTAGTAAATTTAGGCGAGTTTTGACGAGTTGACAAAAATTTCTTTATGAGTAAAATAAGAAGAACAAGATTCAAAAAGGGTAGCTCTTTTAAATACGGCCCCATAGCTCAGCGGCTAGAGTGGTCGACTCTTAATCGATTGACTCAGGTTCGATTCCTGATGGGGCTACCAGGCCAAACATTCTTCAAAACATGGGTTAACCATGGTTTTCCTACGGGAATCCACAGAAGCAAGTTTGGCCTTTTTTATTTGCTAAAAAGGCTTAATTAAATTACAATTATAGGGTAAAACTTCAAAAATAAGCTTAATTATATGAGCGAGCAAAAAACTATTTTTTCTGGAATTCAACCTAGCGGTCGCCTCAATATCGGCAATTACATTGGTGCTATTTCCCAATGGGTGGAAATGCAGAAAGACTATAATTGTATTTTTTCCGTGGTTGACTATCACGCCATAACCGTAAAACAGAATCCCGAAGAACTCCGCCGCCGCATAATAGAAATCACCAAAATTTATTTGGCTGCTGGCATTGATCCGCGAAAATCAATTATTTTTCAGCAATCCGCTGTCCCAGCGCACACCGAACTCACCTGGATTTTTAATTGTTATGGTACGCGCATGGCTGATTTGAATAAAATGACTCAGTTTAAAGATAAGTCGGGCAAGAATCAAGAATCAGCTAGCGTTGGTTTGTATGACTACCCCGTTCTTATGGCCGCCGATATATTATTATACGATACCGATATTGTTCCGGTCGGCGAAGACCAGGTGCAACACGTTGAATTAGCGCGCGATATTGCTCGGCGCTTCAATAATGAATTCGGCAATACTTTTAAAATTCCTCAAGCCGTCATTCGCAAAGAAGGCGCGCGAATTATGTCGCTTTTAGATCCGAATAAAAAAATGAGTAAAAGCGACGAGAACCAAAATAATTACGTGGCGTTGTTGGACGATATTGAAACAGCGAGTAAAAAAATTATGAAAGCCATAACCGATTCCGGTTCGGAAATAATTTATGACCCGAAAAATAAACCGGCGCTGGCTAATCTTTTAACAATTTACGCGCAGCTAGGCGGCCGACAAGTCAAAAGACTGGAAAAAGACTATGTTGGTAAAGGCTATGGCGAATTTAAAAAAGATTTAGCCGCTGTTGTTGTTAAATTCTTAGAAGATTTTCAGAAGAAATATAATAGTTTGTCCGATAAAGACGTTTTGAAAATCTTAGAAGAAGGCAATAAAAAAGTTAATGAGTTGGCAGAACTGAAAATGAAAAAAATAAGACAAGCGATTGGCGTGAGATAAGTAGCAGAAAGATTTTAAAATTAATTTTAAAAATATGGATCACAAAAACGTCACTACCGCGTTTGAACTACCAAACGTGAAAATAGTAAAAAATTTAGGGGTAGTCAAAGGAATTATCGTCCGTTCCCGCTCAATCTTTGGTTCTATTGGCGGATCACTGCAGACTTTAGTGGGCGGTAATATTTCACTGTTTACAGAACTCTGTGAAAAAACCCGAGAGGACGCTTATAACTTGATGATTAAGCATGCCGAAGAGTTGGGCGCTAACGCCATTATTAGTGTTCGTTATGACGCGACTGAATTAATGGGCGGAGTGACTGAAGTTTTATGTTATGGCACGGCGGTTGTAGTGGAATAGAAATAGTTAGGATATTTAAAAGGGCTGCATATCTATCCGACATGCAGCCCCTTTTTATTGCAACTGGTAAACTAGGGTGATATACCCATAGAAGCGTCCGGTCAGTTGCTCATACCGTAATTCGGTGATCGCTTGGAAATTTTTTAGACAAAATTCCTTATAGTACTCAACGATCCAGCCGATTCGGTTAGGAAGAAAATTTTCATTATTTATTCCTAGACAAATTTGTCCGTAGCGCCCGAATTGCCGACCGATAGACACCTCATAGGTTTCCAGTTTGCCAACCCTTTTACCGTCGAGTTTTAGGGCGTATAAGCCTTTAGTGCTCATCGGGCTGAAGTGTCGATAGAAAAATGGTGGAACAATCAGATAGCTAGCGGCTATTAGATAATTTTCTTGGGAAAAGAATTTTTGGTTAACGTTTTTAAAACCGAATTGAGAACGAAACCAGAAATTCCCGTTGTCGCGGTCATAATTCATGAAGGTGAAATTACCGAAACGTTGGTAATTCTTAGTCCCCACAATAAACCAATTACGGCTAATTTCATTCCCTACGGCCAGAAAAAAATGTCGCGGATGATAGGCGACCCAGCCGTAGAGCTTTTTAGAAGAAGGAGCTAAGAACCAGTCGGGCGAAAAGATCGCGCCTTCAACCGTAAATAATCGGTGGCTGATTCGACTTATAATAAAGTCCCAAGGTTGAGTTTTCACTCCGATAACCCGACCCACTTCCCAGGAAATCAATAGGTGTTTGAATTTTTTCTCGGCCGTTATATCAAAAATGATTTGGTCATTTTGATTCCAGTCGCCCAGTTTAATAAGGGCTCCGCCAAGTTTGAAATTCTTTTTGTTAATTATTTTCGGAAAGAAGATTCCAAAGACGTCGTTTACGGGGGCATTGTTTATCAAATCAACTTTATAGTCATATTTGATATTAAACTGGGGGTGTTGGATCTCCAAGCGATTTAAGGGAATTCCGCCTTGTGATTTATCATAACAGAGCGTCGTTTCGGTACTAAATCTGATTTGGGCCCGTAAATTTATAGTCAGACCAAGAAGAAAGATTACGCCAATGATTATAACATTTGTTTTCATTGTTTGTTTCTTGTTTTGCTTTTAATTTTTAGTTTGCTGCGACGCTTACTTTCGGTAGGCCGCGCCGAAACCTAAATTAAAAGCAGAAACAAGGAACATGCTCAATCTTAAGTATTACCTCCTGAGGATGGAATTTCTTGACCCAAGCCCTTAGAATACTGGGATTAAAATTTCTTGGGTTAAATGAATAGGAGAAGGGGTTTAATACGCCGGCAGATGATGAGGGCGTATTATTATTCTCGTTTTCGTGTGTGATATTAGCGTTTCCCGGCGGGGCGCTAACTTGTACCGTCAGAATTGTTGTAAACGTATTCGTTTCCGCTTTTTCCAATTTGTTTTGAGAAAGAGAGGGTTTGGGAATAGCCATAAACAAAATTGTGACAACTAGAGACGAAACAAGAATTCCTTGTGGCTTAAAGCCTTGATTGTCAAGATAATTACGCCAATCAGCTAAGGTCAGGCCGCGACTGGCAGCAAAGCGGCGGATGTCTTCCAGCTCATCTTTAGAGAGAATGGAAAACATCTTTTTCTTTGTCCGTCGCAATTCGGCTTCAGCCATGAAGTAGCGGCTTTTTTCTGACAACGCTTCGCGAATGACTAGGAAGATTACGATGGGGTAAAAAATTAAAGAAACTAAAAAGCTTATTGGATTTTTAATTTTCAAGTTCTTGTTTTCTTGATACCACCAAACCAGAAATAGCAGGAAAGCTAAAGGAAGATTAATAAGGTAGAAATGCCATAACCAATTACGCAAATTTGGCCAAAAGGTTTTTTCTTGCATGTCTCGTTTTAGTTCTTCGCGAGCGACGCTTCCCGGATCTATTCTTTCTTTATACTTAGTTCTAGCAGCCGTGATATCGTAATTGGAAAACAATCTTTTTCTCATGTTTTCTTGCTGTAAGATTAATAATCGATTAGCTAAAACATGATAGCTCATAACGCCTTTCATTGATTTTTCTAGTTTTTCAATCTCATAGAGATCGCCGAAGTAATCATAGGGCGAGTATTTGTCGCCCTTCTTTTCTGCCGTCCTAACTCTTTCGTTTACGAAATTGGCCAACCTCCTTTGCCCCTCTACGTTGAAGGGTTCTGTTTTTCCCATTTCTTTAAAGAATTTGGGAAAATCAAGATTGAAGAAGCCAATATTATAAAGAAAAAGTATGGGCAGTAGAATCTTAATAGAGACTACAAATACTTTTTTCATGGTTCGTTCTTTTTTAAATGTTAAAGTTCTTGTTATTTTTGCTAATGTAAAATAATTTATCATTAACTTAATAACCATATATTTTATAATAAATTGTTTATTTTGTCAATATAATAAACAAAAAACCGCTAATATAAGCGGTTTTTTTGTATATCATGATAATTAATTATGAGTCTAATTGGCGCCAATTCGTTGCCATCTTGCGATGGCCTCTCCGGCACTAAGCCAGAGGCGACTAACTCTTCTTTCCACGTGGAAAAGAAGAATTTTCTCCCTAGAAAGGAGGTGATCCATCCACAGCTTCCGCTACGGATGCCTTGTTACGACTTCGTCCCTGTCATCAGTCTTGCCTTCGTCCCACTAATGTGAGCCTTCGGGCACTA
>Ga0265297_10001850_pt1 | contig 46429 bp, 84 predicted proteins | sample Munlanlwell13791_FD_192502 | JGI IMG/M metagenome (GOLD analysis project Ga0265297, IMG submission 192502) | Leachate microbial communities from a municipal landfill in Southern Ontario, Canada - Leachate well 137-91 | ecosystem: Engineered > Solid waste > Landfill > Unclassified | place...
GAAATTGAAGGGGATTTCACCACGGTGCATGAAACTGACGGAGCCGAAGACGGAGCCGGCTTGGACCGGGCGGTGGGGTCTCCCCCGCCTCCCGGTCCAGGGGCCGAGCCCGCAGCAGGGGACCAGAGCGTGGCAAATAGGTACACCACGGATGGGAACACCGGTAACCCAGCCGCCTGCACCGGTTCTCCCGCCGGGGCCACCGGTTCTCCCGCCGGGGCCACCGGTTCTCCCGCCGGGGCCGGGCCCGGGAACGAGCAGACTACGGCTGAGGCGAAGGAAGGCGGTAAAATAAAAAAATCCGCGGAGGGTGCCAGTCCGGCCGCGGCGGGATATATCACCGGCAATAAGTTCGCCATCAGCGAGGATTGGCTCTCCCAGGCGCAAAAGGCCTTAAAATGGACAGACTCCACCCTTATATCTTTTCTTGTTACACGTTATAAGGTTGCTGGGAAGGGGGCCGTTACGGACGTCCTCAAGAGGCTTACCCGGGAACAAGCCGAGGATTTTACCAAAGATATGGACAACCGGAAAGATAAGCAGTCTCACTTGTTGTAAAAAGGCAATATTCGTGGAGGCAATATCATGACGCGCAGATGGTTAGACCCGTCCTTCTTTGTTGATGAAAAGCTCAAGAAAGGTTCAATTACAGAAAGATACCTGGCAGCCGCCCTAATCGCCAATCAGGACGACGACGGGCGGCTGACTGGAGATCCTTCTTACTTGAGGTCAATAGCATTCCTCTATGATGATGTTACCCTCCAGCAAGTAGCGGAGTGGAGGGATCACCTAGTCGAAATAAATAAGAATATTATTCTTTATCAAGTTGATGGAGATGATTATATTCAACTTACAAAATACAAGCGCTATCAGAATCCCCGTTATTATCATCCATCAAAATTACCAGCTCCCCCGGGATGGCTTCCCCTTAACGATAATTCAGACACGGATACCGAGCAACAACCGAGCAACAACCGAGCAACAACCGAGCAACAACCGAGCAACAACCGAGCGGCTGTTACAACAGTCACTATGGGTAAGGGTAGGGGTAAGGGTAGGGGTGGGGGAGAGGGTAGGGGTAAGGGATTAGACTTGGGTGAGGGAGAGGGTAGGGGTAAGGGTCTGGGGAAGGGGATTGAAAGTCCCTCTCCCTCACTTACCGGTGAGACACTTTTAGGAGTTTTAAACGAGAAATATCTTTACGCATTTGGGCGTAAACCTGATAGCGGGGATACGAAATACTTAACAGATTTAGGATTGGAGATTTCCGCGGCCGGCGGCGCTACTTTGGAACAGGTACACGACGCTTTTAAAGAAGCTGCTATACACAATAAGCTATATGTGAGTTACGTTCGTAAAATCCTCCGTGTTTGGATAGACGGCGACCATCGAGAAAACTCCCCCTGATGATGTTTCCGACCGGAACAGGATAGAAGGCAAGTGGTGAAAGGGGGTAGAAAACGGTTGAAGTTTATTGGCTTCCCCTGATAGGAGGGATCGCCGGCGCGCTGCTGGGGATAGCGGCGGGCTGGTTTATCAGGTGCCTGTATGAAGATTGCGTTAAGAAAGAAAAAGGAGGTAAAAAGTGAAATACAAAAAGTTATCGGTAACCATCCTGACCCTGGCGCTGCTGCTGGCATTATTCATGCCGGCGGTGGCCAACGCGACCACTCAGACCCCATATTCTTACCAGGTGAACGGCGTAAGCTTCTGCTGCCCGCCCGGCCCCCAGGGACCCCCGGGCCCACAGGGGCCTCCCGGACCGATGGGGCCTCAAGGGCCTGCTGGCCCCCAAGGTGAACCCGGCGCAACCGGTGAGATCGGGCCGACTGGCCCTCAGGGAGAACCGGGGCCTGCTGGCGAAAAAGGGGAGACCGGAGATGCCGGGCCAAAGGGCGACAAGGGAGATCCCGGCGAGACCAATATATACTACGTCAATGTCCCAGTGGCCGGCCCCGAAGGGCCCCAGGGGAACGACGCCTTTTACCTGGCCGGCCACGCCGTCATAATGCCGGGGCAGAACCAGGTCAAGGTCGAGTTCCTTTATGGTCCGCTGTCTGACAACCGGTACGTTATACTCGTCACGCCGATGGCCGCCGAGGGGCATTACTACGACGCCGTTATCCTGGAGAAAGAGGGGCATCACTTTACAGTCGGGCTCCGGGCCAACGAGACGTCGCTGGTGACCGTGCCGAAAGACATCGAGGGCGGCGTTACCATCGAGTGGGCGATAACACTGCAGATGAATAGCCGATAGTAATAGGGGGGCTGCCGGCGAAGTGAATAGAAAGCGGATTGATTCATAGCAGAAGGCACGTCGGCACCCTCCCGAGGAGGGAGAGAACAAAATGGAAATAACAATTAAGTTAGACTCCGAAGAGACGTTGGCTCTATCAAATTGCATCCTTGAACGGGAGCGTTTCATGGCCGAGACCGCGGCGGACAGAATGGACGCAATAAAAGAATTGGCATCGGCGGTAATATCGGGAATAGCCAGATCTTTAGCAGAAGATGCCATGGAGAGGAAGAAGGAAGGGTAACAGGAGGGATAGGTGAGGACCTACAGATTCGAGGTGCCCGGGCTGCCGGACCGGGCACTCTCCCCCAATGCCAGGGTGCACTGGGCGGTGAGAAGCCGGGCCTCGGCCGATTATAAGGGGCTGGTATTCTTTCATGCCATGAACCAGCTCAATAACGAGGACGCGGTCAGGCTGGTGAGGAAAGAGCGGATTGCCATGAAAAGGGCGTTGCTGGACCTGACCTTCGTTTTCAAACAAAAGCGCCGGCGCGATCGGGACAACTTTATATCTATGTTTAAACCTGGTCTCGATGCCATCCGGCAGCTGGGGCTTATCGAAGATGATTCCAGCGAGCATCTGCTGATCGGCAGTGTTGCGATTGAGGTCGACGCGGCCAGGGCGCCGCTCACGATAATCGAGTTAAAAGAAATAGGAGGGCAAGATGGAACTTCGGGCGGCGAGAAAACTGGCGGAGCAGATCGTAGTCAAGGTGGCTCCTTTCTGCGATCGGGTGGCGGTGGCCGGCAGCATACGGCGCGAGATGGAATTCCCCCGCGATATCGACATAGTGGCTATCCCTAACAACCAGGGGCAATTTCTCGTGGCGCTGCAATCCCTGGGGAAGATAAAATCTGGCGCCGGTAAGCTTATCAACGTGATCCTCCCCAACGGTGTCTCGGTGGACTTCTATATCGCTACCGAGCAAACCTGGCCGACTTTGCTGCTGATCAGGACCGGCAGCAAGCGCCACAATATTCATATGTGCAAGAGGGCACGGGACAAGGGCATGGTGCTGCACGCCGACGGGCGGGGGCTGGCCAGGCTCACCGACTGCCAGGGGACGGAACACCCGGTGCCCTGCTACACCGAGGATGATATCTTCAAAGAGATGGAGATGCCCTATAAAGCACCGTGGGAGAGGGAATAGGATGAAAGCGATCAGCGGATATTCCGAGTGGATGTGGGCGATTCTGATGAACATAAAGCCGGTTGAAAACCGTGTGTGGTCGCTGTTCCGGTACGTCCAGCAAAAGGACTTGCCTATCCGGATCTACGTCCACGGCAGTAAGACGCCGGCGAGCTCGCGGGACATTACTTTTATAGAGGCTCATTTGAATAAGGTGCAGCTTGCGAGTTTCCAGTCGTATGACTTCGAGCAGGCCCGCGGGGCCGTCATGGGCGAGGCCACCGTCTACCGGCAGGTGACCATGATGGACAATCCTTGGTTTTTCGGCCCCTACGGCCAGTTATACAGAGATGGCGTGCTTTATAATCGGCCGACACCATACCGGGGCCGGCCGGGCCTGTTCGAAATAAGGCTGGGGGAGGTCTGTAATGGTAAAGAAAGCAAGAGACTATACTGAGGCGTCTGGAAGCCGCAAGGGCTGGGCCGGGGCCGCCATTATCATCGGGCGCCTGTCCCAGGAGCAGGTGTGCGACATGTGCCATTATAAAATATCTGCCGGGGAGTCGGCCATCAAGGAGGCCGGCAAGTTTCGTCACCGGGATTGCGAAGAGGCGAAGAGAGAGGCGGCGCAGCGGGAGAAAGAGGAAAAGGAAACCCGGTTTAAGGAGAGACGGAAGAAAATAGAGGAAAAGAAAAAGGCGGCGGCCGAGAAGAAAGCGGCCCGGGAGGCCAAGAAAAAGGCAAAAGAGACGGCCGGCACCGGCAAGCCCCGGAAGCCGCGGCAGAAGAAGGAGGTAGAGGATGCCAATGCGTCAGTATAAATGCGAGTCCTGCGGTCACCTTTTCGATTGTATCGAAAAGGTTGACGACCTGCCGAAGACGGTCTGCCCCAACTGCGGAGACAAGACTCTCCGGAGAGTGATCTTCCCGACACCTCATGTCTTCAAGGGGAGACTGGCCAGCCGGGCTTTCGGCGGTAAGGACAAGATGCAGGACGGAGCAATGCCAAAACACCCCTCCGGGGGATAGGGAGGAAAGGGACTGGCCGGTACGATTACATATAGGTCGGCCAGAATCGCAATCTGGCGCGTCTGGTAAGGTTTCACGCTCAGGAGGTCTATAGTGGAAGAGAAACTACTGAATTATACTACGCAGGTGGCGGCGGAGAAGAGTATCGGCGAGATACAGAAGAAGCTGGTAGCCCATGGCGCCCGGGAGATCCTTATAAAGTATGACGGGGGTACGGGCGAGCCGGCGGCGCTGCTGTTCATCATCCCGCTGAAAAAGGAGGATAAGGAGGGGGTGCCCTTCCGGCTGCCGGCCAACATCAAGCAGGTCGAGCAGAAGCTCCTCAACATGAGAGCTCGCCCCTGGAACGCCGACAGGGGGATGGTGCACGCCCAGGCTTTGCGGGTGGGCTGGCGGATAGTCAAGGACTGGGTGGAGGCCCAGCTGGCGATCATCGATACCGAGATGGTGACTCTCCGGGAGGTTTTCCTGCCCTACATGATGATGGATGAACAGCATACCGTCTATGATATCATGGAGAGCAAAGGTTATTTCCTGGGGCAAGGAAATAAAACTTAGAGGAGGTTGAAAGGTGACTGAAGAATTAAAGTTCCCCTTGGAGTTCAAGAAGTGCCCAGTCTGCGGGTCCGAGCGGAGAGTGGCCGATATACTCCGTGACCAGGAGGTGGAAAAGAAGAAGATCAATCCGCATCTGCTTATGGCCATCCAGGCCCTTAATGTGGCTATCTGTGATCCAACCAGGCCGGTGCTGTCCTCGCCGGTGATAACCGCGATCCTCGACGTATGCGCGGACTGCGGCTGCTACTATGCCAAGTTCGTGAATGTCCATGACCAGGTCTTGCAGATGAAGGGCGGGCCTCCACCCGGCGGGCAGCGGCCTCCCCAGGGTAGAAATTAAGTCTGGGGCTTTTTGTCAGACGGTGGATTCAATACTGTCCAGATGAGTGCGGAGGCGACCCCCGCGGATAGTAATATGAGCAGAAAGGCGGGGGCGCCCTTCATTCTTGCCACGTGATCGGTTGCGGTACCCATCCTATTCCGGGCTATCCGACTCCTCCGTATCTTCCGGGTAATTACCGTTGGATACGAATTTTAAGATGGTGTCCACCTTGCCCTTGAGCTCCCCTACTGTAGTAGATAGTGTGCCGATGCCCTTCCGAACCGCCTGGAATTCCTGACGGCACTCAGGTAACATCTGGGTTTCCATAACTCTTTGCCACTCCTTCCTTCGTTCCTCCTCCGTTTTCATGAAAGTGGTGATGACCTTATCCTGGCTTTCGAATTTCCCGTTTAACCATCCCACCATTTTCCCGACACCATAGATGAGACCTCCCACGGTTATGAAAAAGCCGCCTACGCCTACTATAGCTTGCCATTCCATTCGCGCTCGCTTTCTTCGAGATACTCGATTAGGTCTCAGCCCACGGGCCCCTTGGACCCCCATGGATTGAGTTGCCGGGTTAGTGAGTCGCCATGTGCTGTTCGTAATAGTATTCGTTGTTGGCCGGTGGCGGATAATTAAAAATCATACCGCAGACCGGACAGATGAACACCCCGGACGGCTGGGGGGTAGTAGAGATGGACGCCTCCTGCATGGCCACAAGGGTGTTCCCGTCGTACAGCCGGCACCAGACTCTCACATAGGGATTCCATGTCCACATAATCGGTGGCATGGCGAAGGAATATGAAGATTGCTGCTCGGAATTAGCCGGTAAGGTAATGTCGGTCTCGGTGGGCGGTACGAAAGAGACATCGGTCATCCACTTGACTTTGAGCGTCTTGGCCGCCGGCGAGCCGTTACGAACATTGGCCGTCATATTTACCTGGGTACCGTAGTTGGCACTGGCAGGGCCGGACATATTGTAGATGCCGGTCGGCAGTCCCGGAGCGGCCTGGACGGCTATTGTCCCGAGATCCTGCGTCAATAGTATCCCGCTCTGGCCGTAAACGTTGGGGACATAGAATTCGATCCACTGGACCACCAGCTTTAGCTTATATACCCCGGCCGGCAACGCCTTGTCTATCGTCCCCCCGGAAGGAACCGCGAGAGCGTAGGTTGCGCGGGCTTGGTGCTGCACCTGCTTGGTCCCGTCGGATACCCACACACCCTTCACGGTATAGTCTCCCGCCCCGTGCAGGTAGTATGAAGTCAGGCTTGCTTTGGCGCCCACCGGCATGAGAGACGCCTTTATCGCGGTGGATTTGATGGTGGAGAAGTTAGTGCCGTAATCGCCGTACAGATACATATGTACCTGGTAGCAACGATTGGCCTTGAAGGGCAGCCGCAATGCGGCTTGTGCCCAGTATTCCTGCTCACTGACCAGCGACGACGGCATATCCAGGGACACCAGCTCCGCCACACTGTCAAACTCCGACGAGATCACGCCGGCCTCGCTCTGGATTGTCACCAGTAAAATATGCTCGTCCGGGTACTCGCTTATCGAGCCGGTGAAGGTCACGGTCTGCCCGGGGGAGATGGATTGCGTGCCCATATCCATGGTCAAGTATCGCGGGTAGGGATCGCCGTTATTCTCCAGGTAGGTTTTTACCTCGCCGATCGGATGCGCCGTGGCCGCGGCCCCGCCGATGTTCTTGATCTTGACGGAGATGGGTACCTGCGCCATCCCGCCGTGGGATCCGGGCTCGGTGAACTCAATCCCGGAGGCATACTCCAGTACAGGCGTGGGGATCCCGCCGGAGGGCACCAGCCGGATGTCCTTGATGTTATTGCCCTCCAGTAGCTCGACGGATGTCGTTATCGTCTGGTAGCCGGACTTCGAGCATACCAGGTCGTAGGTCCCGGGCTCGACATTCAGGAAGAAGTAGGCGCCGCCGGCATTAGTGAACGTAGAGACGCCACCCAGCAGCACTTCGGTGCCGGCCAGCCCGGCCTCGGTGCTGTTATCGATGACATAGCCGTAAAGATTGGCCTTGCCCGGCTGGGGCCCGGGTATCTCCCCTCCCTCGGTTTTCTTCGACGCCAGGAAACCTATGCCGGCTACAGCCAGCAGCCCCAGGCCGACCCCCAAGCTCACCTTTTGATTTTTATTCATGGCACGCCCTCCCGAAATTACTTTGTCTTCTCAACACAATTATGGATTGCGTTTATGGCCAGGTCAAGGGCCTTTTCATAAAGCATTGTCTTACATCCTGACAACCGTGTATATCTCAGCATTAGGAACATTATCAAAGTAAGCAAACGGGACAGGCTGTAAAGGGTCTCCCATATTGTACTCGTTGACCAGGTAGTTGCCGCCGGAAATGCCGCCTATGTAAATATAGAATCCATTCAAGTCTCCTGGTCCGGTACATCGCAAAACGTCTCCGGCTTTATATTTCGGAGAGCTCGAAAAGCCGTTAGATTTGAATAAGAAGTAGGCGCCGGTCCCAATCGCAGCTAAAAGCGCCAAAATTCCAGCGGTCCTCATACTACCTCCTCTTTGCTATCTGGTAGATATTCCAGCACCAGATTAGCGCGTCGAATATGGCCAGCCCCCAGATCAGGCCGACCAGTTTCTTCTCCTCTTCCGGCTGCTCTTTCATGCACCTACCAGAACCGGTAGATTTCCCAGCTGGTGAAGCCCCAGATGGACAAGTCAATCAGCACCAATATCCATATCATATCAGGCCCCCTTCTTGCTCTTGACGATGACCGTCCCCAGTATGCCTACCCCCAGCCCGATCAGGAAGTATATCCAGGGATTAGGGCAGGTAGCCGGCTCCGGCTCCGGTACGCCATTGCCCACAGCATAAGAACCGCAGGGAGGACACTCGATGATTGTGTTATTCGTCTCTACCCTCCTATGCATTAAGAATAATGTAACCGCCTGCGACACCCTGGCCGTCATATCTCGGGAAGGTGCCCACCAGAGAACCCTTGTAATAGATGTTCAATTCAGCGGCCGACATCCGGGCTATCTCTATATTCATGGAACCGTCGGCCGCGATATTCACCGAGAACATAGCTTCGATATTCTCTCCGTAAGCAAGACCGAGATACCAGTAGCCACCGAACTCCTCCGGCGGGTGCGTATAGTGGAACATGTATCGGTGGTCTAGGTTCACCGAAATGTCCGTTCGGGCTATACAGAGGCTGACGGCAACCGCTTTGATGCTTTCAGGCGGCGGGGACGTATCGTAGTTAGGTAGACCCTTGAGAAAGCCGGAGGAGAAGCTCTTACCGAGAAAGAAGCCAGCGACCCCGGTAGCCGCCATGCCGATTAAAGTCCCGCCGTTATCCATTTTTTTCCCTCACCTAATTTCTATTAGGGCCATGCTTGATTTATAAAAGGAGTTTCAAACGTGCTAATAGGGCAAGTAGTTAAGTCTTTTTTCTCGTAGGCTATAGGTATCAAAGCAAATTCAAAAAGATGCAAAGGAACTATAAGATTAGTTTTGACTAACGTATCCAGGCTAACGGTTGTGGCGGGTCCGTATGTATCCCAAGAGAGCCAATCAACCGCTTTCCAATAGCTTAACGCTGTACGTAGCCAAAACTCGTCGTTAGTTAGGCTGTAAAGCATGGCGCAGGCCGTGGCAAACTCCGGGCGGTGATTGAAATTGGAGCTCCAAGTCGTACCGTAGATATAGTCTTTATCATAGCCCATGTTTTCCCTAACGCCATGCTGAAATAAATGCCTGCTGTATATGATGTTGGCTGCTGCGTCATCTATTGTGGCAATTTGCCCCAACCTCAGAAGATGAACAAAGCTGTGCGTGGCGGTACTTTGCTCAAAGTCCATTCCCCCCGTCGCAAGAGGCTGAACGACTCCCGCCGAAGTAACGGGCAAAAACATATGATAGGCAGCACTCCAGTTATAGAGAAGGAGCTTATCTCTCCAGAGATTAGCTCTGGCTAAAAAGGTAGCATCTCCGGTGAGCCCATAGGCTGTGAGGCACGCTTCAAGGCCAGACGAATTAGCATAATCGGCATCAGTACCGATTGCCGCTCCTGTGTCGGCATTGACGTGTACCGGAACGGAATTGGCCATTCCCAAGAGGTGGTCTTCAGCTGCCTTTATCTTATTTAATCTAGCAGCATCACCCGCCAGAAAAGCACAGAGTATAGGCATGATTGCGTGCCAAAGCCAGGTATTCATATCATTAGTGGCGATTGCCCTGGTGGCGATATTGTAGTTGTTGTACGGCAGATTATCGTGATGAATCATGTTGTTATCGACAAATTCCTGGGCGATTGCCAAGCCTTCGTTATAAGCGGCGACACTCCCATAGTAGTGCCAAACCGCGAAGTAAGCACTGAGAACACGTCCGTCATCTTCTATGTGCGCGAGGTTATTGATGGTGGCTCTGGCAGTTCCAGCAATTAAATCTCGGATGGCCGTACCTATTGCCGGGTGATAATAATAGGCATAGGGTATGGCATAACCGGCTATACCGGGAAATGGAAAGCTCACATCCGCTGCGCCAGTATTAGCATTGTAAGAATTGTTTCCCCAAGAATGGTCTACGTAATACTGCAGTACGTACGATAGTTTGGTCTTCAGAGCAGCTATTGGTCCAGCAATAGAATTATCAACCATTACCGCGACCTCCGGTGAACTACTGCCCTTAAACAGAAGGCGTCAATCGTCCATAGGGGAACGGCGTTGTCTACCTGTACCTGGAGGGTTATGACCTTTTGGCCCTTGTCACCTTCGGCGGTTATTTGCCAACTGGCATGAGCCTGGGTATAAACAGCGTACCCGGCAACTTGTGTGCTAACCCTTCCTCCAACTCCTCGGTTAGTAACTCCTTCGTAAATTCTCGTTGTCATCCAGTGGAGAGCGGCAGCGTTTTGATTCATGCAAACAGAGCCGTCTACCTCTATCCAGCAGGGAACATCATAGATATATGCGTTTATTGTGGCTATGATGGTGCCAGGCCAGACTACCCCGTAAACTTGGGCTCCCCTGTTGCCCGTAACTTCCTGGAGTTGGGTAGTGTCGTCAAAAGCACACGGGACTATAAGAGGTGTTCCATCTGACGCCTTGGGGTAATTTACTCCAGGAAAGAGCATAGCACAGTCAACATCCGCATTTATGGCTGCCCCGGCGCTAATATCTATCCCCCCTTGCAATGCTATAGACGCAGCGGCAACATGTAAATTAACGGCTAACCACTCGTAAGCTCCGCCTCCGCTATGATAGCTGCTATAGGCAAGAGGATTGACTCCGTCGCTAATGTAAGCCCTAACTCGGTTGGCTGTACTGGCTTTCACCTTGAGAATAACAATTACATCCTTGTCTTTGAGGGAAAAATCGGTAAGCTGAGTGCCATCAACGAGAGCTTGATAGAAACGGGTATTCTGAGCGGCGGGGTTGGTAACTCTAACCGCATAATCACCAATTTCCCCGATTATCTGGGCAATAACCGCAGCTCCTCCAGAAGACCAATCAGCCCAGTTGTCCGGGTCAACAGCTGGTCCGGTTGACCAGAACTGCATGCTCTGATTTTTGAAAAGTTGAGGCAATGCTTCTGTGGCTTTTACTTCCAGAGCCATTTACATAGCCTCCAACATATAATCATACGCGATTACAACTCCATTGTCAGCCACGAGGTTACTCTGGCAAGTAACTCTCAATATTTCATGGATTCCGACTGCACCGTTTATCGTCCATCGACCGGGGCCATCAGCGGCTACAGTGAAAGCCTGCTGATAAATACGCCTTTCCACCCCGTTTATTTGCGAGTAAATGCGGATAGTGAGCGTCCCCGCAATCGCGTTCATGTCTATCATTAAAGAGTGGAGCTTGTTTCTGGTATCATTAGTGCCGATAAGCACCAAGTTTGTCTCTGCTGTTTGCCAGTTAGCGACGACGTTGCCTACCACCAAGGGCGCGGCGAAGGCTGTTGAGAGGGTGGGATGAATGAGTAGTAGCTGATCGCCGACTGCTACCGGAACGGTATAGGCAGCATGATTAATCTGTCCCGTGGCACTGACATAGGCGGTAACCGCGGGAGCTTCGCCGCGCGGAGCGGTTATCGTCCCGTTCGCTTTTGTCAGGACATAGGCTCCATAACCGACCAGTGCGCCGTCGCCCAGGCCCGCGAGCCCGGCGACGACGAAAGTGGTTGCATCGATAACCTGGGTAACTACCCCGTAAGCAGCCAGATCTTGGCGTACTCGCTGTACGCCGCTAATTGGGCTAGGCATATTTAGCTCCTTTGCTCGCAACCGATAAGGACTCTCGATCCTGCGACGTTCGAGCTTACCCAGATGTTCTTGGTGTTTTTAATCCCCAACAACAAAGGCTCGTTGAATATCAACGGCCATGAGGAGTTAACATTGGTGCAATCAGCCGAGCCCGAAGCTACCCTGATTTCTGAGGCGACGGCATTCCCCGGGTGAGCCTTTAGCGCGACGTGAAAGCCCTCCGGCACCAGTATCTCGGGAGCCTGGTAAGGCTGTAGAGCTACCTGACAGTTGAGAGCGACGACACGGAAGACGTCCTGGTTCGGCGGATATCCTTGGATAGTCCCTTGGATAGGGCCATTACCGCTCTGCAGGGCTTCGAGAATCGCGATAAGCTCGACAACGGTCTGACCGGTTGCTCCGGATATCGCCTGCAGGAGGGCCAGCATCTCCTGGGATATTTGCCCGGGTTGTGTCCCGGCCTTCGCCTCTTTCTGTGAAAGCGCTATCGCTATGGCAGCTATGGCCGTGGCCGATGTGCCCATGGCCACCAGCTTCATGGCGGTGCTATTATCAGCCATGGTGCAACCTCCGTATTAGCCTCTAATCTCTAGTTCGAGCTGGATATCGATCGACGTGCCGGCACCCAGCGCTACCGGGTAGGCCGTGATGTTCAGGAAAGTCTCCGCTTCGGGCAGACCGTTCAGGGTGTCGTAGATGTCGGTAAAGCCGTTGATCGAATCCAGCGCCGGTAGCAGTGCCACGAAAGCGCCGCCGACACCAGTGCCTACCAGTACCGTGGTAGTACCGGCTACGTTATTGTGCAGGATGACCTTGCGTATCTTCGCCGACTTGATGCCGATCAGCTGACCGGCCAGGATCGGAATGGTGTAGACTACGGCCGCGGCGGCAACGCCGGCCACCGCCAGATTGACCACCCCGGAATTGACGATGATTCTATCTTCTACCAGCATGGTATTAATCCTCCTCTCTTCCTTTAATTTATTAGTCGCCTATGCCGCGACCCGAGCACCAGACATGGGTGCAGGGCTGAAGGCCGTCTTTAATATTCTTGACGATGGCCAGTCTCTTCTGGTCGTCCTTGTCCTCCATGTCCTCAGTGTGGAAGCGGTAGCCGATGGCGATGATGCGCGATCCGCCGATGGCCAGGGCCGAGCCGTTGATGGCCTCCATGGCCGGCCGGTTGTCTTCCCAGACCGCGATTTCGCTGGACACCAGGTTGGGATCGCGGTTGACGGTGTTCATGTCGTAGGGAACCTGGAGGTTGCGCAGCTGCGCCTTGGCGATGCCGGCCGGATGATACAGCCTTACCTGAACATCGTCGATGGTCCACCAGCGGAACAGCCCGAACTCGTTGTCGCCCATTTCCAGGTTGACGATGTTGGTCCGCGCGGTCACCGCGCCGGCGGCGATGGCGCCGAGATTGGCGCACTGGAAGGGAGGAATAGCCTCGACGAAGTTTACCTTGCGGTAGAAGATGGATTGAATATAGTGGATGGCGACGTACTGGTCCTGCAGAGCGACAGGGTCGAACATCCCCACCTGGGCTTTGAAAATATACAGATCCGGCATGGTGCCCTCCTTTTTCTATATATATGGAGTTAGCCTGCTACAAGAAAGATATGAAGGGGAGGGAGGGGCCAGCTCCCTCCCCTTGTTTGTCTAGAACAGGTGGTTATCCTTAGACAGCGGTCGCGAGGATAACGCGGAACTCAGTGAAGGCCACGGTACCCGTCGGGGAAGACGCGATGCGGGCCGCCATGCGGCTGCCGCCGGGGATCTTCACCGGGTAAGGTAGCATCTCACTGGGCAGCGCGGACGGGCCGACAGCGGCAGCGCCAGCAGTTATGACGACGGGATAGTTCGTCAAAACCACCGTAGCCGCGGCCACCGCAGCGCCATCGACGCCGCCGTAGCCGAGGTCAACCAATAGGCTAACATCGGCGGCGAGGCCGGTTGCGACGCCATAGGAAAAGCCGCACAGCCAGTAATCGGTAGCCGGGGCGCCGGCAGCGGCGAAGAGCTGGTCCCAGGCCGCATCGTCAGCGATGGCGACTATGGCCGCGGGCAAGCCCTCATACCGGATGTTGCCGGACTCTACCATGGCTGACAGGATAGCTTTTAACTGCGAGGGGCTCATTTTTTACCTCCTACCACCATAATGAGCTTTCGACCTTTAGGCGGTTACGTCACCCGCCGACTCGAACAGGAAGTTGTGGATATGGATTCGCTCGCCGATGCCGGTGGCGACGCGGCAGAGGGCCTGGATGGCGAAGATGGTCTGCGGATCGATCACGACCGGCTCGGAGAAGAAGGCGTCCTGTTCCAGGCGGACGCCCATGGGCTCCATATCGAACTGGGCCTGGATGTTACCGGCAGCGCCGTTGCGGCGGAAGGTCAGCCGGGACGTTGGCATGATCGGGCTCACGGACTCCACGGATACGGCGTAGCAGACCATCAGCTTACCGGTAAGCAGCTGCGGGGCGGCCACGGCGTTCAGACAGGTGTAGGCGGTGCCGACGACGGCCAGCGCCGCGGTCAGCCAGGAGTCCTGGGCGGCCGCCACAACCAGGTCGGTCAGCGGAGCGAGCTCGCGCTGGTCGATGGACTTGGGGGTTATCCCCTGGGCGATGAACGCCTTGATGGCTTCCACCCGGCCGGTCTTGTTGGCGGCCGGTATTGCCTGCAGGCCGGGAACATCGGCATTTATGTTGCCGATCCCCTTGACGCCACAGCGTTCGTAGCCGGCGGCAAGGGCATTCAGACGGTAATCCGTCTTGTTCATCAGGGTCATGTCATCCGACATGACAAGGTAATTTCTCGTGGACATCAGCGTATACCTCCTTTTGTCCTCGATTCCATGGCGTCTTTAAAAATTAAAACGCCTTGGCGCCGGCAGATTGAAACTCCTGGTCGTAAGACCTCGCGGCGGGCGGTCTTGCGGCGAGTGCGGGAGTGCGGGGAACCCACGGGGTAGCCTGGGTAGCCTTCGATACGGTGTAGGTTACCTTGCGCCCGGCCAGCTGCGAGCCGACCAAGATCAGCCTGTCAGCCCAGGCGCCCTTGAGGAAGCCCGTTGCAGCGCCGACTACGGCCAGGATGGGAACCCCGTAGTTAAGATAGGTCCCTGCCTGTTTCCAGAGGCTCAGCTTTTCTCCGGCCGCCTCAGCCTCCCGGCGTTTCTTCTCATCGAAGTTCTGGACGAGCTGATCCCCCATGCCTGCCACCCCACCCACTGCCACATTAATTCCGGTGTTTATCCAGTCCACGGTCCTGCCTCCTTTCTTTATCAGGCGGCAAGATCCTCGATCAAAAGGAAAGGCGGCAAGCCGACCCAATGATCGGAATCTTGCCGCCTTTGTTCAACATAATAAGTATCGACCAGCCCTTTGTCAAGAGCTTATGTTGGCTTTTTCTGTGTTTGCGATGAAGGTTTCTTAAATAGAGCGATACCGATAACGGTAACCCCGGCGATCCCCAGGGCTATCAGGCCCCACTTGGTTATTGTCTTCCCAGCGTCCGCGCCCCCGCCGGTGACATCGTAAATGAAATCCTCTATCGAGGTGATGGTGAGGAACAATACGACGAGGCCGGCCAGGGCCAGCGCCGCGATGATAATAGGAGTCCAGGCGAGGCCGACATACGCCTTGGCCGAATTCGTGGCTTCGACTACTATATAGTAATCTATTCCCTTTTCATAGAGTTTATAGGTAAGTATCTGCTCGCCGGAGTCCTGGACAGCCTGTTTTACCTTGTTGGCGAAAAGCTTGTCGATGAACCATTTGACGCCGGGCCAGTTGGCGGGCAAGAAGCTGAAAGAGGCAGTGCACCGCTGGGCCGGCCCTTTGTAGGTTTCGCCGGCCGGGAAGACCTCCTCGTCGACGATCTCGAATCCGGTGGGGATAGAGAAGCCCGTAGAGACCTTGAAGGTCTGGCCATCCGTGAGCTTTTCCCACTCGCCGGGCGGCTGGCCTGTCCCCATCGGCACGTTGACGCTGCGACTATCGAGCTTTTCCCATTCGCCGGGCGGCTGAGTGGATTGCAGCGGCACATTGACATAGTGGCTGCTTATCGCCTCCCAGTATGGCTGGGAGGGCGTTTCAAGGGCGACACCCTGAAAGGTGCTGCTTATTGCTTCCCAGTAAGCCATTTTAACCTACCAGAGCGACTGATTCGGCGGCTGTGTCTCCGCGTCGGTGCTGGCCCAGAGATAAAGCCTGAGCGTGATATCGTGAGAAGGCATCGTCATCAACCCCAGCGCATCGAGCTTCATCACGCCGGACGTAGTAATCATCAGAGTAATATCGTAATTCTTTACGCTGCCGTCCGTGGCCATACAGGTGATACAGGTGCTCCAGCTACCGGGCGGATGGATGCCGGGATAATCGGCTGAGTAGCCGACCTTCAGATAGAACTGGCCTCCCGCGGGGACGCTGGACACCTCGTTGTTCTGGTAGTATACCTTGATGTTGTTGAAGTCGAGCGAGCCCGTGATTATCTGGGCGACCGGACCGCGCATCGGCCGCACCGCGTACTGGGGGGCTACCTGGACGCGATATCGGGGGCCATAGGCCCTCTGGAGGATGTCCTGGTCGGACCGAAATACCGGCGCCGGCACATGGGAGGGACGAACGTATTCTACTTCTCCGCTTTGCCCGTGCATGAAATTACCTCCTCGCGTCGTATCTCTTCACCGCATAGCGGCTGGCCAGGCTCAGGCCGGCTGTTATGGCGATGAGAGAACCCATGATTACCGTGGGTACTACCCAGGGTGAATCCTTGGCTACCTTATACATGGAGTAGCCCATGGCGGCCATCGAGGCCAGGAGCGCGCCTCCGCCGATCGCGCCGACGATGACCGTCCAGTCGACGCCCCGGGTAAAGTCCATGCGGACATTGCCCCCGTCGACATACAGGCGGGGCACCGGCTCACCCTGGCTGCGGGCTTGCAGCCCGTAGTAGAGCTTGTCCATCATGGCCGGCGAGACTGGCCGGTCGGAGTGCATTTCCAGCACGCCGCTTTCACCCTCTTCCCAGAGGGTGCCCAGCTGAGGCAGCTTCGCCAGGTCCCTACCGGAGTACATCAGGGCAGTGCCGCCCTGGTATTTCCTCCGGAAGTTTTCGGCAAACTGCTCCGACAGGTTTCCGTGATAGAAGTCGCCGTAGCGGTGGCCCAGCTCGTGCAGGAGTGTGGATTCGTGCCCGTCCGGGGGGATTACGATGGTTTCTGACCCGGGATAATATAGTCCGAGCGGGCAAACTCTCTTGCCGCCGATATCCATTGGCCCGATATCGTGTATGGAAACGCCAACGTTCTTGAAGGCGGGCTCAGAGGCGAATCCATGGTTGTTGATGATCTGGTCGACCATTGCGTAATCCATAGACCCTCCTATAAAACAAAAGGCGGCACACTTGCCGCCTGTTATTTAGGATAAACCTGCTTTATTATGTTGTCAAGGGTTGGTTTTTGCAAGAATATCGCGCAATCTATATCTGTAAGTTGCGCTTGGCCGTTGTGATTTGAGCATCGAGCCAGTCAAGCCCGCCCGGGCAATTAATGATGATGGCCAGCAGGTCCAGCCGGCGGGTCCGGAACTCCTCTATCACCCGGTCATGGGAAAGATCGATCTTGGCCTTTTGCGCCAGCGGCCGGATCTCGGCCCAGGTCTCGGCTGATACGCCTGAAAACAGGGGCTTCATGGTACGGATGTACTCGACGAGCTCCAGGGCAGTCACATCCCGGATCAGCCCGAAGAGAAAGCCGATGGCCGCCTTGTCGCCGGCGGCCCCGGCGATGGAACTCAGTAGCCAGGCGGGTACCTTAAGATTGCTCATCTTCTTCGAGTGGAGGGGCCTGGGGAGCCTCGCTTCTAGGCTGTGGCTTCGGCCTCTCTAGCTCCAGTCCGCACTTCGGACACTTTACCACGCTGATATCGGCCGGTACGTAGAAACCGGTGCCGCATTTCGGGCATTTAACGTTTGGAGAAGACTGCTCGGCCGCCACGGCCCGCTCTCCCCGGCCGGACATAGCGTGTCCCACCCCCTCGCCCAGCGCCGTCGGGATGGACTCCACGGCCCGGCCGAGAGACTCCTTCAGCTCGACCTCGGCGTCGAGCCGGCGCAGCTCCTCCTGGTGGCGGTTCTCCTCCCGCAACCTGTCTACCGAAACATTCTCGTCGCGGGGAGCCGGCACAAGCCCCAAATCCTGAAACACCTTGAGGGTCGAGGCCAGGCGTGCGGCCGAATTCACCGGGTCTTTGCTCTCGGAGGCTTCTTTCTCCAGGCCCTCGATCTTCTTCTGAAGAGCCTGCATGATCGGAGTGCTATTATCCTTGCCCTGGTTGCCGATCATGGCCGTTATCAGTCCGAACATGAGCTTGTTCATCTCGATCTGGAACTGGTCGTTATTGCTCTTGCCTCCGCCGATCAGTCCGGATGTCAGTAGCAGCTGGAGGATTCCCCCTTCCTTGTTCTGCTCCTTCTTCTCCAGGTCGGCGATGGCATACGCCTGGGCGAAGGTATCGTACTCGCCGTCGGGGTCCTTGATCGGCTTGCCGCCGATCACCGTCCAGTGGTCGCTGGCCTTCCTTTTTCTGTCATCGCCGTCCTCGTCCTCGCCCTTGTAGCGGTGCTGAAGATCATGGATACGCCGCTCGGTCTCCGCGTGCATCAGCCGGAGCTTGGCCTTGAGCGCATCCTTGGCATCGATGTTGTCGATCATGTCCAAGGCCTGCTCGATGGTAAGATCCTTGGAGATCGCGGGGTTAGGCTTCGGCGACGTATTCCGTGCCTGTTCTCCCGTCTTCTCCTGCACCATCCGTGAAGTTTCCGTCATTGTCTTCGCCCTCCTCTGTGGTATTATCTCTGGCCGTCAGTATTCTCCATACTGAGCTGGCGCTGTCGAAAAGAAAATCACTGAAGGCGTCCGTCTTCAGGATAGCGCGGGCCTTCAGATCCAGGTATAAAAGGTAGGATTCGTAGAGCTGCACCTCGTCAATCTTTATCTCCTGCCCGGCGATGATGAAGACCGTGGGCGCCGGCTGGCCCGTCCTTATAGTGGCAACGCTGGCCGGCTTCGGTGGGGATGCGGGCTTCTTCGGCGGTTCGGGCTTCTTCTTGCCGGCGTCGGGATTCTCCCCCTTGCTCATACGCTCCTCCTCCGGTGGCTCAATGTCATCTCCCGCCTGCCCCAGCGGCGGCCCTATCTTCCACCCGGCTTCCCGGAGCGCCTTGGCGACGCGCCCGATAGTGCCGTCCGGCACGTCCGGCAGCTCCTTTTTGACGGCGCTGTAGTCATACTCGTTCCTGGACGAGCTGTGACCGAGAATGCAGTTGGCAATAGACGTCTGGTAGGGATTCCAGACCATTCCCTTTTTAGGCATTTCCCTGGGGCTTCCCGTAGAATTTACGCACTTTCGGGGGTCTCTTGCCGCCTTTCTCTAAAGTCTTTCGGGGTGGAGTGATTGCGAGTATCATACCTCTTGACTAAGGGCTTGTCAACGGGTATTATGGAAATATGACGAATCCAGTGGTGTCTTTTCTACTGAGGCAGGGAGTGGCCATCGCATCAGAGGTGGTGCGGGCCAAGCTGGTGCAGGGCCTTTCCCAAAAGCGGTCCGTCGAGATGGAGCGCCATGCCAACAACCTTCAGCAAATAAAATCCCCGGCCAGGCCGGTCGCGGCCACCGGGGTAAGCTATGGCCCGCCGGCAATCCCGGCTGAAATACCGGCGAAAAACCAGTCTCTCCTCCTACCTTCAAAGGAAGAAACCGTCAATGAGCTGAAGCGCCGGCTCGGCAAAGAATTATACCGGGCGGAACTCGACCTGGTTGAAGGTTTGAAGATCGCCGGCAAGCCCTGTGATTGTCTTGACCATAAGCATACTCTGATGATCGAGGCCGCTGCCGAGGAGCTGATCGCCCAGGACCCGGCCAACTCGGTCTACCGGGATATCATAGACTGGGTCCAGACAAACCGGCCCAAGCTCGCGCCGGCGGCCATCGCCAGCGGTCAGTATGACCAGGAGTATCCGGTCATGGCCGGCGAGTTTCAGCAATTCCGCAAGCGGGTATTTTCTACCCTGGCCGACCAGGACAAGGCGCCGGAAGAGTGCACCACCTGCCAACGCATCGAGAAGGTACTCACGGAGTACAAAGCCCGTAATCACCAGCAGCCGGACTAGACAGCCCGCATCCCCAGCTTCTACCCGATAACCTCACTTAAAATAACAAAAACTGACTAAAATTTACCAGACATCAATTTACCTCTCGACTTTTGTGCCACGCTCAAAAACCTATTGACATACATCTATATATGTTGTAAATTGTGCTTATCTCTCAATTCAGTGATTAGTCTAATAAGACTATCGTCCAATGGCCGAATGGATAGCCAGCGGACACCAGAGTACCTTAACAAAATGATGTAATCCCAAAAACCGGACGTTATAGCGTCCGGCCATTACGGATTATGACTGACAAATGTCAGTGCGATTAGGCTCTATAAGGCCGAAAGTGCGAAGTCTACATCTATATAGGTTATCCACTCATGCGGTATGACGGACGGAAAGAAGATTGACATAATGAAAGAAGTACCGAATTACATCGTTTCGCTGCTTGACCCCCGTCCGGTGCAAGCAAAAAGCACTCGCAGGGTCTGGGGAATGTCGCTACAGGATGTTGTCCTACCGTTTTTGGTTGCCAGCAACGTAACTGGTAAGAGCGCTATCCCGCATGATGCGCTAGGCGCACCGGTTAGACTGGCTTACGATAAAGACGGCAGCGTCAAATTTTCCAAAGCGGGGAAACCGACTACCAGAGTAGCAAAGCCTATCACGGATGCGGTTAATCTCATGCGTGATAACATGGTTGCCAGTCTGCAATCGTTTACCGGCGAGGTTGTCAAGGCTCACAAAGAAGATTATGTCAAAGAAGTCGCCGCTTGCACCAAAGCGGGGAAGCCCGTCCATGAACATGATGAACGCAATTTGCGTACCGCTATGGCCGCCCGTCAAGCGGCTGAAATGGCCGCTCAAATCGAATCAATCCCCGAACAACCGGAAACCGAAAAAGTCGCTGCCTAAATACAATAGTCCGTCATACCGCATGAGTGGATAACCGGAAAGTGGAACATTATGTCTAAATGGCTTACACCAGAGCGTAAGAGTCTGTTATCCAGAATACTGGCAGACTACCTTGACATAAAGCTATGGCAAGTCGATATAATGACTGGTGAATACTATTGTCCGGCCTATGAACAACGCACCAGACCGCTAATCCTAGACTGGCAAGCGTCCGATAGAGCGGACATCCGCAACGTCTGGGAATATGAGCGCAAGCTCATTCATACGCTTAATGAGCGTCAATATCCTTTACGTGGTGAGTTTAGCGCCATATCTAGGGACATATACGCTCAAGCACAACCTCTCTATCATATGGCCGGAATAGGATTATCGCCATTGACGCTTAAACCGTTTGCGCTCATACGCCTATCCAGTACCTATGTAGGATTACACGTCAATCTAGGCGATACACTCAAACGAGCGTCAAAAAACCAGCGGCGGAAACACTTGCGATATGGTAAGCGTTTACCGGATAACATCCAAAGTGAGATTGACTTGCTATGTCGTCAAGCAGTAAACCACTGGCTAGAAAACTAATTTAAAAAGCGCCTTAGCTTTAATGCTAGGGTGCTTTTTTGTCTTTTTCCGATACGTTCCGCTTTCCGGTTAGACTAGGCCGTCTCTTAAAAAGGGACGGCCTCTTTTTATGCCTGTAATACCACCAGGTTAAACGCCTGGTAGAAGGAGGAGGTTCTATGAGCGAATACGAAGCGATACGCACAGCCTTCCCCGGTGCTTCCAAGGATGATATTGATACCCTGGCCAAGCACCGAGCCTTCGTCCATGAGGTAACATTGTACCTTCAGGACCAGGGCTACATTTTCGGCTGCGGGTGCAAGGACGGCTGCCCACCGTATTGTACCTGTTAATATAGACCAGGGCAGGTGTTAAAGGTCTTCGACGGCCGGCCCATGCGACAGCATCAGCTCGGGATGAAATCATCCCCGCTGCGTGGCTGGTAAGAGCCTGTCACCTGCCCTGGTCTATGTTAACAAGACATAAAGGAGGTAGATATATGGCCATTAACCCTATCACACAGGAGGCAGCGCAGGATCTATATTACGCCTGCCGTGCCGCCGTGGTGAGTCTTATCGGCGATGAAGATTACCAGAGATTCAAGCCGGTGATAAACAATCTGACGAGTGCTATCAATAAAGCGGAAGGGAAGGAATAATACAATGAATGAATACGAGGCGGTGCGTGCCGCCTTCCCTGCGGTAAATAATACGAGGAGGTTCAGCAGATGGAAATCAAGCTCGGCGACCGGGTAAAGACGCCCCGGTTTCTGACGGTACGCATCGCCGCTATGTTCGAGAGCGTCGACCTGGCGGAGTCCTGCGGCTTCACAGAGGGAACGGATTTCCGCGACGAAGATTACCACATACGCGGTAAGCACATCGGTGAAAACCGGATGGTATTCGCGGCCGCAAAAAGGACACAACCATAATCCGCGGAAATAAACTCAGGAGTGTAAAATGGCCAAAGTGATGGACCTGTTTGAATACAGGACGGTAGATACGAGCACGACCGAGGGCCTTGACCGGGCCGAGAAGTTGAAGGAGACCGGGTGGGAGATTTACTCGGTTGGATTATACATCGTCCAGTTCTACAGAAAGGTCGGCGTCATCAACGACGCCAGCTAGGTAATATAATATGGCAATATGCAAGAGCTGTAATCAGGAAATGACATCCGCCGATGGATGTACCTACGGCTTCCTCATAGACTCTTACGGTAAGCATGTCCAGCGATCGACCGAAAACTTTGGCGAGCCGGACGGCCGGTGTCACGACTGCGGAGCGAAGCATGGACAACCTCACCATTACGGGTGCGACGCCGAGCGCTGCCCGAAATGCGGCGGCCAGCTGATAGGCGGCTGCACTTGCGGGTGGACACACCTGGCCCACAATTAACCCGGGTAAACCGGGAGAAAGGAGGGAGCTGTGACATGGCATAACTTGCCCCCAGGATGCACGGGCTGCGAGCCTCAGATAATTGGGATTACCGAGGAAGATGAGGCTATCTGCAATTCCTGCCCCTACTGGAACAATGAGCTTGGCGATTGCTCTCCTCCAATGGGAGAGTGCTTGCTAGAAAGGAGGACCACACATGGGCGAGAAGATTGAAGTCCGTCTCCAGGAAGGTATTACGCTGGAAGGCAAATTCGTCATGCCATCTGTCCCGGCGTTGAGAGACAAAGGCATCTTCCTGGAAGACGTACACCGTACAGATCTTACTTACAGCACCAGCGGGGCGATCCCCCTGGCCAAGCTCGTCTTCATCCCGTACGACAGTATCCTCTATATAGTACTGAAACAATAACCGATTAGTCCCTGCTCCTGCTCATCTCCCCGGAGGTGGGCAGCATGGAAGGACTAAAAAGGGGGATAACATGATTAAATGGGACCTGACCAGGGAGGACGACGCCCTCATAAGGGCCATCGCCGATAGGTATATGGCTCTGATGAAGGAGATGGGGGCACCCCGCTTTGATGACAAAACGGGTGTTGTCATGGATATTACCGCCGTACACCTGAACGGCACACCCCTGAATCTCGATAGCTTGCTCAAAGCCGAAAATAACGACTTCATGCACGACGTCACCGGCATCCGCTTTAACCTCGACAAGAAAACGGGCACGCTGATGAATTGCTTCGACCCGCGGTATGCGAGGTAGAGTAATGAATCAGCCAGTTAAAGTAGAGGAAGGTAAAACCTTCGGCTGCGACGACTGCTTCTTCTACCGAGGTTATCGATGCAGGCTGTGGGAGGTGAAAGTGGAAGACCCTCACAATTCCCACTGTGTAAGCCATCTAACGGAGGAGGAGGCCCTCGCCAGGGGCTTCCGGAAACGATAATGCCAAAAGGAGCATTATGAAAGCAAAACGATGGCCACCCGAAGTAGTATGCATCATCAACCGCAGGTACCGGCAGCAGCGTGCCCGGGAGAAGATAGCCCATGCCAAGCACGTTGCCCGCCGGCAGCAGGAGGAGCGGGAGCGCCGGGCCTGGCTTGAGGCCGCGGCAGAGCGGCGCCGGCAGGAATGGCTCGCCGATCCCCGCCGGCAGCAGATCCAGCAGCTCGTCAACGTCCTGGTCGCCTGGCTCTACTCGCATCCCATGTATAAACAAAGGGCTTTGTTCCACACCATATTCGGCCGGCAATTAAACGATTTCTGGGACCTGACTGGCTTCAATATAGTGAAGTTTGACGAGCAATTTATCAAGCCATCTGTAGACGAAAGCACGAAGCAAGCCGTACGCCGTCTATATGGTGATAATGCGGTAGCTTTGGTTTATGAGCTAATTGGCAAACAGGAGGTATAAGATGCCCATCTGGACTAAAGTGGACTCGGCCGTACATCCTTCCGGCAAGCGCTATGTCATCTGGAGGCGCTGGGAGAATGGGGTAGCTATTTACAACGCCACCTGTACCGACGCTCCCCCGGCCGTTGATGATGGGGGCTATCCGAACAAGGAGGCGCTATTCCGTCTCAAGAACATAACTTGCGATATAAAATAGTCTGCGTAGACTAAATAGTCTAGCCAGACTAACCGCTCGGGCGTGCTGAGCCCCTGGGGGCGCCCGGCATGCGGTCGATCCGAGGAGTATGAAATACCGGTTAAATTAATGAATAAGGAGACAATAAAAGCATGAGGAAAAAAGAAGGAACATTCAAGGGTACCTACCCGGAGAGCGCCAACGGCAACTACAAGGTCGTGGACACGATAGGCGTACCCCACCCCTACTGCATCGGCAGCAAGCTCGTCGCCTTCGCCGCAGACCGTCACAACGGCATCCTGGGGGAAGCTGCAATCGAAGACGCGGAGCGGCACGGGATCCACTGCGAGATCTGCAAGGAAAAAATGGGCAAGCCGCTCTCATATGCCGAGCATAAACAGGCGCTCGTCATCGAGAGCAAGGTTGAGATTGACCCGACTCCTAATGAGCTGAAGGAGTACCTGCTGTCGATCAAGGAAGAAGCTGAGAAGAACGGCTACGTCGGCTTCGCCTTCAAGAAGTACGAGCCGCCGAAACCGCCGCAGACCTGGCCCGGCTACAAATTGCCTGACGGCTTCCATCTGGGGGATCGCGGCTGCGGCTGCTTTCTGGAGCCACCTGGCCACCCGACTTATTTCGTCCGTCCCATCTATAACAGCAGGGGGGATAGCCCATCGCGGCCGCCCTATTACAAGCTGAGCGGCACCGGCTACGAGGACCTGGACGACCTACCGTTCACGCCCATCCCCTACGAAAGCCCGAGAGTGAAAGAGTGGGAGATTAACCTCTACCGCCACATGACCCGTTGCTACCATGACGAGTCTATCGAGGACAGAGACAAGACCATGATATTCCCGGTGCCATATTACAAGCTCAAGCATTTCCTGGACGATCCGCGATTCAGCGAGGAGTGGCGGATCAAGGAAAGGGCCGCAATTAAGCAGGCGAATGATGCTGTCATAGCGCATGCCCTGAAAGTGGCCGTGCCGGAGAACCACCGGGCTTACCTTGCTGTCAAGAAATACTATCCCGATGCCAAGCCGCGGCTGGAACTGATCGGCAGGTCCAAGTTCCCGCCGTCTTCCAACTGGTGGACTATCATGGAGGAGCGGCCTACCCCGGACAAGTGCCCGGGAGAATACGGCAAGCCCCATCCGGTGAACGGCGACTGGTGCCAGTTCTGCGGGTGGATGGGGAAGAAGGAGGCTGATGAGAACAGCGACAAAGCGTAAGCTATGGGGACGCGCCGCGACGGTCTCCGGGCTTAAGATATGCGCCAAGCTGTTGGAGGATGCCGCGGAGGCCGCCGGCGAGCCCGTCGCCGACCCCCTGGTGGGCAAGCTGCAGGAAGCCCATAAGCAGCTGGGGCTCATCATCGAGGCCAATCAGATCTACCGGATGCCCAACAAGCGGCTGCAGAACATGATCAGCGCCACCCGGCAGCGGGTAGAGGCCATGCTGGACATGTCGAAGAGACTGCCGATCACCCAGGAAGAGAAAGCCCTTAAAGGGAGGAGGGAAGGAGGTGCCCGTCATGCCAACAGCCCTAGAAGACCCCTTCGGGGATGATTTCGACTTCTACTATGCGCCGGTCTGCACCGATGGTTTCTATGGCCAGTTTCCGGATCAGCCCGGCTCTATATCAACACTCGACATGGAAGTAGGGATAGCTGGACGTACATTGCCCGGCTACTTTCTGAATTAAAATGAGAAAGATAATGGGACAATGCCAGACCAGGGATCTCGTTCACCTGCAAACGATGGCCGACCTTAAAGAAGCCGGCCTGGACGCAGAGGCCAGGCGCATGGCCAACAACCTGAACAAGAGCCAGCAGTTGGCCCTCTGCGTCCTCGTGCTGTTCAAGGATAAGGGAGTCCCCGTCGACGAGCTGAAAAAAATCAAGGAAGTGCTGTTCTGGCAAGACGGCGACCATGTTTTCCCCGAGTTCAAAAACTTCCAGCCTTTCACTGCATCCACCATCGTCAAGCTGGGATGTTCCAGCTCTGTCCCCCTGTTCTTACGCAGATAATTATCCCCTGATATCAAGTAATAAGGAGGTCGCACATGAGCAGAGTATTTGTCTACGACGGTAAACGCATCCCGGATCCGGACCCTACCAAGACGCCAGATGAGGTAAAAGGCATCCTGGCCGACTTTTACCCGGAGCTGTATTCCGCCGAGATCAAGACGGGCAAGGACGGCGAGGATACGGTGCACGAGCTGGTGAAGCGGGTGGGCACGAAAGGTTAACACCATGGCCGAGAATATTGACATCGTCGGTATCCTGCGCAAGGTGCCCGAGAAGCATCTCCTCATCATCGAGCTGGCCAACTCTATCCCGGTGGTAAACGGCAGCTTCGATGCGCTGGTACTAGCCGAAAGACAACTGGAAATCAAAATGGCCGCGGATGAGGCGGCTGCTTACGGCACCAATACCCTGAACGCAACCAACCTGTTGCTCTCCCTGTTGAAAGAGCAGGATAAGGGGGATTAACTTTGTGGGACATCGACTCCATAATACGTGAAAACAACCGGGTGGCCTTGCAGTACATGGAGCAAGGCCAAGACAGGGCGAAAGCGCTATATCCCCAGCCGGAGTATTGGCCCCTGTCCTTGCTGACAAATAAGCTACTGGCCGGGCCTCCCGCTTTGAAAGTCATCATTAATATGCTGACCGAATTCGGGAGTCTTGAAAATTTCAGACGTTTGATCAGGGAATTCCTGCCTGATAAAGAAAAGGAGATCCTGCGTGAGCCCCTGAGCAGGCGCATCTACCGTTTCCGCTACTTATTCGCACAGAAATATTACCCGCTGCCGGACAAAACGGACAACATAGGATATTTTGCCGATATCATGCCCATAGACCTCCTGGGGCTGTCCTATGACACGTACCATGAGATTGATATGCGGCCGGGCTACCTGCTGCTGCTATCGCTGATAGTATATCCCTACCAGGGCAGCGAGAGGTCGTTATCGTCAGAGGATTTTTACGGCGAGAAAGATGCCGGCCGTGTCCCCTTGCTGGGCAAGGTCCAGCAGATGATCGGGAAAGAGATAGCCCGGCGGATACCGAAGGACGGGTGGGATCCCGAAACCCTGCATAAGTTTACCGACGGCACCAAGTATGACGGTTTGGGGGGCTTCGCCGACTGGGCTACGGGGCAGACCGGCTGCGCCATGCTGGACTTCAGTTATTCCGGCTGCCATTACGAACAGGGCAGCTCCGAGCCTGCCTTCGAATGGAGCATGAATAATGTAGAGCGGCTCACCCAGGAATGGCCAAGGATGTACTCTATCCGCGCCAAGATAGACCGCCTGGCGGAACAGGTTGAATACAGCACGGCCTACTTCAGTGAGATGCTGGAATTTCTGTTGCAGAAGACCCCGGCAGGCTACAAACCGGATTATAGCTACGACGAAGAAAATAACTGGTGCGACCTAGAAATAAAACTGGAGGATGATTATGAGGAAGATTACGACGAAGAGCCCGCAGAAGCCAGAGCCTAAGGCGGCGTTCGCGATCGCTGTGCCGGAGGAGCTGGGTGTACCCCCGGACCCGCTGCGGATGCGCCTGGACTTTCACCACCAGTTGACGACCTTAACCTTTTTCGATAATGATAAAACGACTACCCGGGTGGTCGATGCCATGGACATTGCCCATGCCCTGGCAAACGACCTGACCTACGGCAGCGGCCTGCTGCCGGAGAATACGCTCTGGTGGATAAATACCCGCAGCGGGCCATTGTACGCCCTGTACGAGCCGCCGGCGACCCATAAGCTAGCGCTGGAATACGACGTTCACAAAGAGCCGCGGAGGTTCACCATACCCTTACCCGGGTTAATTTTCCTGTGCCGGTCCGGGCTGCCGCCTTACGTCTTTGCTGTAAAAGGCCGCCCGACGAAAAACGATGACATCTTTTATAAGGCGCCGCTGTGTAATATCTTCACCGATGGGAGGTCATGCGGCGGTAATACGCGATACCCGGAGAGGGTGACGGAGATCCCCCGGCACTTTCTCTCCTCCTTCTTCTCCGCCACTGCCGAGCTGAGCGGCCGCTCCAAAAAACATCCCAAGAATATCGTCGCGCTATGGAAAGAACTGGACGGTAAAAAGGAATACCCCCTCGATGACCTGGTGGAACAGGGGCAAATCTATCAATTAGCGGCAATAAGGTAAGGAGATTGCATGTACACTGTTGAGCCTAGGGATATAATGCAAACCGGTATGCCCGATATCGTTTTGGTAGGCTGCGGCGGCACCGGCAGCCTGGCGGCCGAGGGCCTGTGCCGGCTTGGAGTTAATTCCAAACTGACGCTCATCGACCCTGACCGGGTAGAGGAGCATAACCTCCGGCGCCAGAACTTCTATGAGGGCGACGTAGGCAGGTTTAAATCCGAAGTGCTGGCTACCCGTCTGGCCCGGCAGTACCGCCGGCCGGTGGAGTACAGCGTTCTACCGTATGAGGCCGACATGCTTGATGGCACCACACATGGCTTTACCCATAAAGCCATGCGGAAATTCATTATCGGCTGCGTCGACAACGCCGCGGCCAGGATAGAAATCGCCCGCAAGATGCCCACGTACAGCTGGTGGCTCGATGCCGGCAACGGACACCATTCCGGCCAGGTCTTCATCGGGGACACCGGTACCTTGGAGGGGCTCCATAAATCGTTCGAGAGCTTCTACAATAACGTAAGCCATCTGCCGCTGCCGTCCTTGCAGCAGCCGGCACTGCTTTTGCCTACGGTTGAGCCGGTAAGAAGGGACTGCGCTGAAGCGGTGAGGGACGAAGAGCAGAGCCCGGTAATCAACCAGGCCATGGCCATGCTAGTGGTCGAGTTCACCCACCGCTTTCTGACGCGGAGGCTATCCTGGATGCAGGCGTATATAGACCTTGATGCCGGCACTCTCAACACGGTCGCTGCCACGCCGCATGCCGTGGCCAAGATGCTGTCGATGAAAGAAAAGTTCCTGACAGAAGAACGCTGCGACCATGGTCGGGCGTTCAGCCAGCCGGAGAATGAAGGTGATTAACATCGCCGGCTACCTGGTGAACGCCCGCGGAGGCCTCCGCGGGGATCCCGGTCTGGGATACGATTATATCATGGCCAGCAATGGATTATTCATTCGAGCATCCAATAAGCACCTGGCCGCGCAGATCCGCATCGCCCCGGCCGAGGTCCGGGGCCTGGCGCCCCTCGAGAGAAAGGTGGAGCTGCTGCACGGGCTTATCCCCAGGCCCTTCTACGACCTTGCCGTAAATACGATGTATGTTAGCAGCGAGCGGGAAACCTACTTCGCGGTCACCTGGGAAGGGCAGTACCGGCTGCGCATGCCTTCCCAGCAGCGAGAGGCCGCCCACGTGGAATATACCGCCTTAGAGAATACTGTGATGGATATCCACTCCCATGGAGCGATACCCGGCTACCACTCGATGACGGATAGCAAAGACGAGCAGGGCTTCGTCATCTCCATGGTCGTGGGCCGGCTGGACACCCTTTTGCCGGAAATAAAATTCCGGCTGTCAGTCTACGGCTACTATTACCCGCTGGAGAAGTGGGATATATTTGGAGGTTAATATGGAAGAAAACATCCAACCTACGGTAAACGAGCAACCCCAAGCTCCGCCGGCCCCGGCGGGGCCTCCGCCTACCTTGTCAAAGATAGTAATCACACTGAAGGGGCCCAAGGCCGTCATCGGCGTCCAGGCCGAGGGATGTGATCCCTACACCGATACAGCCGACCTTACCATCGGAGACAGGGATATCGTCGATGTTCTCCGGAGTGTTATAAACAGCGCCCTGGTTCAGTGGGAAACGGCCCGGACATACCCGAAGTTCGCCGGCACTCTGCCGTCCCAGGTAAAGGTGCCAACCCGCCTAACTACGCCATCACCTGTAGAAACTCCCCGGCGGCATACAACTGCCAGCCCGACGGCCAAGCCCGCCGAGCCGGCGCGTCCGCTGCAAGGCTCCATGTTCTAGGTTAATATTTCCTGCAAAAAAGGGTGGACTAGTTTCCCAGCAAAACCATTGTATTTTAGTCCACCAAAATATTCACGCGTAAAAAGTCTTGTAACTGGAATACTTTCAGTCATATTTTACACTGTCCTTGTCATTTTCGTGCCAAAATATTAGTAAAATAGGTGGTCGATTGAAATAGGGCGGGAGGGAATGTCAAAAGAAAGGAGTAATAACTTGCACATACTAAACCAAGACTTAAGGGATGCACTGAACCTTCTCCAGAAAGTCCCTTCCAAGAAATCAGCAATAGAGATAGCAAGGAATTTCCTGGTTAAAGACGGCAGGCTGACAGCCACGGACCTCGAGATCGCGGTTATGATTAGCATGCCGGGTCTGGAAGGGGAAGAATTCATCATCCCCGGTCAAATGCAGAAGCTACTCAAGACAATACCCGGGTATGAAATGCTTGACATCGGAGTCGGAGATCTGCTGACGGTAACCTGGTCAACCGGCAAGTCCAGCTTCAACAACAAGGCGCAAAAGCCGGCTGACTTCCCCGTCATCCCGGAGCTCGAGGACACGGCCTCGGACATCATCGACGGGGATGCGCTCGTCAATGCCATGTACGAGGCCTTGCCTTACGCCGCAACGGAAGACAGCAGGCCGACCCTTCAAGGCGTATCCCTGGTGCCCCCCGGTGAGGGGGAAGAGGGGATAGAGGTTTTTGCCGCCGACGGTTTCCGGATGGCCTTTAAAAAGCTGGCACTCAAACTGAACCTGGGGGAGACAAAAATCATCCCCCCGAGAGCGGTATCGCTTTTGATGGACATCTGGACGCGCACTCCCACGGAAGCCCGCCGGACAGAGAGCCTCATCGAGATGATCACCGCCAGGCGGCAGATGGTGGTCACCACCAGTTCGTCCAGGAAGGTGATAAAGTTCTCGTTCAACAACATCACGTTCGTGGCACAGCTGATAGACGGAACGATTCCCGACTACAAGCAGCTAATACCCAGCGAGAGCGCTTCAACGGTCAGCTTCTTCGCCCAGGACTTCGCCGCCGCGCTCAGGCGGCTCGGCACCATAGAACCCAAGTCCGGCATCATCCGGCTGAAGTGGGAGAACAACACATTATCCCTGTCGGCCGAGAGTGAGGATGAGGGCACTAGCGAAGAGACGATCCAGGCCAACGCCGACCAGCCCGGGCGTATCGCCCTGAACATCAAGTACCTGGACGAATGCTTCGGCAAGAGAGAAGGCTTCGTCACCATGGCGACCACCACCAGGGATGCACCGGCGAAGTTCCAGCAGCGCGGCTCCCCGGTTATCCTGATCATGCCCATGTTCGCCTATTGGAGTGACGAACCTGCCCAGGAGGAACCGGCTGCCGAGAGCGCGCCGGTCGACGCGCCTGCCGGCGAGGAACCGGAGGAAGAGGTGGAAGAGGGTGGAGGTGAGGAAGAGGTGGTGGTGGAGGGCTAATCATCAAGTCAGAGGTTATCGCAAGATAGCCTCTGGCTCGTGTTACTATAAATAATATGTCAATAGTAATACAAGCGAGAGGCTATCGTGAAAGTAAACATTTCATTCACTAGCGGCTGGGAATTGCTCCCCGCCTGCTTTTCCCGAGAGGACAAGGCGTTACTCATCTCTTTCGCTCGTCGCACCAGTATCACGAATATAATAAAAATATGCCTGATAAGAATAGGCCTGCGATGGCCGCCGGCGGCGGCCCTGGTGCTATTTATTAATACCGACCAGTGGAAGAGGGAGCAGGAGGATAGCAAATGAGAGACCGGCGGTACAGGCTCATGACCAAAGAGCAACTTTTCTGTAAGGCTATCAGCACCGAGGAAAAGAAGGCGGTTGAAAACGCTGTAGGAGAAGCAACCGGGATCCCCGCTGAGCCCGAGGAAATCTTGAAAAGCCAGGCATTAAGGCACTTTCTTTACCGGCTCATAATTGACGGTCCCGAAGATGCGGACCTCCTCGACAAGATGGGAGACTACGCCGCCCCTTATTGCGATGGCTGGAATGCCTGCCGGCATATCACCAGCAGCCCGGAATGCCTTAAGGCTCTATCTCGGAACTGACCGGCTCTTCTTTCTTATCGCAATCGAATTTCAGCCTGTCGTCCTGGATGGTAATCTTGCATTTGGCGCCCTCGTGATAAGCTGATGGCACCGCCCCGTCTCCACTAGATAGCACCTCCCGGGTAAACCTCTCGAAGCCCTCATCCGTCTCAATGTCTACCAGCTCGACCTGGTCATCGAGGTACCCCTTCTCCACCAGCTCCTTCACCTCTTGACACGGGACGCAATTCCTCGACGTGAACAGGGTTATCTTTTTTCCCATAGCCACGCTCCTTATAAAACTTCGGTATGCATTCCTTCATCTGCTGCAGCAGCTCCGGCTTGGAGATCCCCTTTTTGATATTGCAATATGCCAGCGCTTCCTTGAAGAGGGTCTGCTGCGGCTCCTCCGGATAAGCTTTCGGCAGTTTCTTAAGCTGAACTCTAATTGTCATATTAGTAAACAGGGGGCGCTAACCGCGCCCCCTGTTCCTCAGCAAGTCGGCTCCGGGCTATTTCTTCATCTTCGGAGAGACGCAGTCCTTCATCTTTTTCTGAAGTTCGGACTTGGAAATGCCGGGTTTGATCCCGCATTCGCTGGCTACATTCCTGACCTTCTTCTGTTGGGGGGTCAGGGGGTAGTCGCGGGGCAGCGCGGCAATGTAGAAGCCCTTGTTGCCGCCAACGGGATAGGCAGCATCGCTAGCCTTGTACATCTTCGGGCGACGCTTCGGTGCAGAATAGCCTACCAGAGATATAATAGACATCTGATTATCTCCTTTTGAGCTCTGGCCTTCCTGGTCTTAACTGACCTTATTGGCCTTGTCGACCGTTTTTACTATGCTACTTTTCAGGGGAAATGTCAATAGTTACCCAATCCTTGCAGTTGGGACACTTGATGCGCACCGCTCCCCAGGCGATCGCCTGGTAGCCCAGAAAGCGGCCGCAGCCGGGGCAGCGTATCTCCTGGGCCGGCACCATCCTTTTCCCCAGGTCCAGCGCGAAATCGCCAACATTCCTGTCAAGAGATACTTTCAATTTACTCATCTGGACACCTGCACCTCATCAGTGAATTCATCAATGCCGCGGGAAGGCTATTGATGTTGGATACCTGGTCCATGTCGATATTATCGACCATGCACTCGGTTAATTTCAAGTTTTCCTGCTCGCAGCTGACCGGCTTCTTCGACCGCCGCGGGGCCGCCGTCTTCGGAGGCCTCGGCAGGGAGCACAACTTCCGGGCTTCAGCTTCCGTCTTTGCCTTACCGGAGCAAAGCTTGGAACCAATGCAGAACTTCAGCCGGCGCTCTTCCACCGGCATTTTACCCTTCATAAAGGGAGACATGCAGCTGTTATACTTCGCTCTGTCCATCACATTCCTTCCCAGGCTCTCTGGCCACGAAACCTACCTCCGGCGCCGTCAGGTGTTCTTTCCAGATCTCGAATAATCCTTCACCCTCGGCCGTATGACAGCAAACCTGCTTGTTCTGGTCGATGACACAACTGGTGACCAGACCGTCCTCGAATTCAGCCAGCCTTACTACCTGGGGAGACCCGGGCCGGCGCAGCTCCACCGCCTTTTTTACCCCGGGGATATCGCCGAAGTATTTTTTCTGGCACTCCTCGCAGATACCGTGGGTCACCTCCTTGTTTTCGTAAGGAGGCTTCTCCCCCATCTCCTTTGAGCACCAGGCGCATTTTACGATCATTAATCCAGCCCCAGCGCCACCTTTACACTCTGGTATCTGTTGGCTATCAGCAGCTTGCTCGCCTGATCGCCGGCGAATAGCAGACCGACCCTCTTCCCGTCTGTTGTAAAAACCAGCGAGCCGGAGTCGCCGCCGGCGCATATATTATCGCCCTCGGCAATGAACTGGTTCTCAAAAATGGCCATCCCCTTTTCGCCGTAGGAGACGTTGATTGTCACATCAACCTGGGTAATCTCCCCATGGGTGAAGCCGGTGGTGCGCCCGCTCTTCAGCACCTTCATCCCCAGCTGAGGCTCCACAACCTCCTCGGTGATCGGTCCGGCCTCAAGTATCGACTCGTCAATGTCCTCTGTCCGGTCGGGCCGGGCGATAGCGCAGTCCACGCTGTTCGTCAGATTTACTTCCACGGCAAAACGCGTCGCCCGGCCGAATAAGGCCAATATCGCGTTCAAGGCGGTTGCGATTGCCCGGGAAACAGGGCACTTGCTGGGCATGCCCACAAAGTTGATTGGTATATAACCGGAGAGCTTGGCGAAGCTGTCCATCTCCACCGTTCCGCTGTCATGCGGACCGGGCTGGAGGATAACATCTCCGGTAACGGCATCGCCGCTGTTGGCCAGGACATGGCAGTTGGAGAGAACATAAAGGACGCCAGATCTCTTGACATAGCATCCCAGCGTGCCGGCGGTGATAAGGTGATGTCCGATGGAGACGCCGGCCGGCGCCGGCCGATAGCGCCCTGTGTGGCTGGGGGGATCTACCAGGGCCTTGATGTCGCCCACCTCTATGACGTCAGTTGCCTGCCCGTCAATAGCCTGGGGGATGATATCCCTGGCGGCGAGTTGTGCGGCCGGCAACTTCTTCTTCACGCCGACGACGATGGCCACCTCGTCAGTCCGGACCCCGTCGACCACCTTGAACCCCCGTCCGACCGAGACGACGCCGGGCTTCTTTTTAAGCTCCGCTACGACTTTCTTGTCCACTTTTTACCTCTTACAGTTTAGCCTTTACAACCACATTGGCCAGTAAGCATGCTGGTCATATCCTCAACGAAAGCCCTGTCAAGGTCCTCGAAAATCTTGTCCAGATTCTCTCCGGTCTTCAGGTGACTCTTCACTGCCTGGATATAATCGCTGTCCTCTGCGCTTGAAAGCACGTTGCCGACCATTTCAATGGTTTCTACGGTATCCTTAATATAGCACCGGCTCGCGGCCTTGTTTGCTGCCTCAAGCTCTTTGCCGCAATAGTTGAGGAGGTAATTCTTCACCCTTCCATCCTTGATGCTATTAAGCACCTGAGCGACCCGTTCCGATACGTCGAAACTGACCATCTCGCGCTCGAATTCTATTCCTGGCATATGCCACCTCCTAAATTTTGTACCTGTACTCGTAGGGAGCTGCCAGCCCGTCATCGGCAGCCTGGTCACTGAAAACTTCTATCCGTACCGGGCCGTACATCTCCCAGGAGAAAAACCAGAAGAATAAATATATCACCGGGCCGTCAACAGCTACCGTCCAATCATCAGTGGCCACCATCCTCTCCGCCCCCATCAGCGTCTCATAGGCCCGAACCGTAACCGTGGCCGCGATGTTGAATGCCGAGAGCAGCATATAGGCTTCCTTAAGCATCCACCACTGGCCCACGGCGCCAAATGTGAACAAGTCGGCTCCGGGCTGCCCGCTGGTAGCCACCCCCGAATTCCAGTTGGCTGTGGTAGCGCCGGGAACTATGGTAGGCTTCTGTACCAGCCATGCAAGCTGTCCGAGAACACTCATGCCTCTACCTGTTTATCGCAGACTTTACGAAGCTCTATCCAGGACTCGCGGACCGGCAGGGCCGGCAGATTCTCCTTTTCCATCCGGTCCCAGGCATGACATAACACCCAGGCCCGCGCCGCCTTGAAATCGTCGCACCGCGGCGGCTCGGCCGTTACAACCTTGCAGTAGCCGGGGTCCCGCGCCACCGGCTTATCCCCAGTGGCGATATCTATAACCTCCTCCACCCCCTTCTGGATGTTAATCCATTCCCGATTATTCGTGACTTCCTTCAGGAGCTTAAGGAGCTCGCCGACATGGGTCTTCTCCTCGTCGCCTATGCTGGTCAGCACCTTCTTGACTATCGGGACTTCGGTCTCTTCGGCATGGAGAGAATATTGGTTTATCGCGCCCAGCTCCCCCGCGATGTCTTCCCGCAGCGCCCTGGCCAGCTCCTCGTCTCCCACACCTGCCTCCAGCAAGACAGCCTTTTCCGGGATAATCTTGCCGCAGCCAAGCTGGCTTTCAAGCTGGGACAAGGCTTCTTTTAACTTCCACTGTTCGCGATTAGCTATCGCCTGCAGCAGCAGTTTGGCGCGGGCGCTCGGCAGGTCCGGGGTCGGGAAATCATCGATCTTCTTCTTTACCTCGCCAAGAAACTGCCACTCCCGGTCTGACAGCGGGCGCCGCCAGTCGGAGTCATCGATATTGCGGTTTATGCGCAGGACCTTCTCAGCAATATAGCCGCAATCGTAATAATTGGCTTCGTTACCCAGCTCGCGCACAATATCGCCGGCTGCTTCCAGCATCCATGCCAGAAACGCGCCGGCGTTGGTATCACCGCCCTGCATCCGGAGGGGGTTTTTCTCGAGGTTGGCGTTCCAGTATTCTCGCACCCGGCGGGCCTGCTCCGTCGGCTGGGGATAACCTGCATCGCCCATGGACGTCCCCTTCCCCGGCTTGCCGCTTAAAACCTATTTTGCGTCAAACTCAGGGTTTAGTCAAGAGGCTAATACGTCCCCCAGATTAACTCCAGCCTTTCGGAATTCTCCATGTTGTACGGGTAAGGAGGCTGATTCGCTGGTACAAGAGGCTGATTGCACTTGGAAAGAATCTCGCTGGGAAGTTCCATGCACCAAAAAGACTTCTGGCTATGCCCCCACCAGTCGGTCTTTATCCCGACATGATTGAGTATCCACCAGAGAGCGACGGCCACCACCCCCAGGTAATCGTAGGGGCGCATGCCGTAATAAAGATACAGGTAGAGAATATAATCCTCGAGGTTGCCCTGGGTAGAGGGCCTGGGGAAGACCGGCCGGTAGATGCGCATGTTCCGATGCTGATATTCACTCAGCAGGTGATGGGTGATCCCCTTGGAAGTCGAGTCGACCACCTGGTAATCATAGGCCAGGGTAAACCTCTGGGGAAGGCTTAGCCCAAGGGGGAAGCCAAGCAGCTCCTCGGTTTTAAGCACCTCCTCCCAGCTGACTTTCTTACCCACCATGGCCCAGTGCCAGGACTTGGCTCCGCAGATCTTCATCAGCGGCTTCTGGATACCCTGGGCTTCGAATGCCAGACAGTCGCCCACGCGCAAAGGGGGTAAATTTGCAACATTCCAGATATTAGACTTTACCATTGAATTGGCCTCCTCTTAAAGCAGATAGCACCTCGTCTTTCCCCATCCAGCCTTTCTGTATGAATTCGAGAATACCATCTATCATACGCGTTTTCAGCCCCTCCAGCAGCTCCGGCGCCTGGTCCGGGGTAATCGGCCGGATGTTCCCGATAGACCTGTCACCGGTAGGATCCCAGGCCGAGCCGAACGGCTTACCCGGGTCCCAGTCGATGGCATTAAAATAGCCGATGTGGTCTATCACATGGCCGGCCCCGTCCTTGATGGCCCGCAGCGCCGGGAAACGCCGGCCGCACGTCGGGCAGGTGCCGTAATACACCGTGGCGGTACTAACGTTTATCTTGGGGGGCGCTATCGCCGACTCGGGCAGACGCGCCGCGGCCTCTTTTTCTTTACGCTTCTTTCGTGCCATTACCACCCTCCTTCATATTAAAATAAGGACATTCTTTACCTTTAATCGTTACCGGTATAAGCGAATGAGTGCATTTACTCCTGAAGTAGTACGAACATTTGCGACAAAGTTTAATCCTGTACTTGCGGCTGCGAGCCGGGTACTTCTTGACAATCTTCTCCTGCAATTCCAGCGAGAACTTATCTGGCGCACTCATTAACACACTCGCGGAGGTGCCAGTAGCGCACCCGATAGCCACGACGAAATGGCCGGCTCTCAGATCTCCAGTTAAATCTTTCCCCGACCCTTATAAGTTTGCGGCACTTGATACAAAAGTGCCGGCCGCCTTCTACTGTCATATAATCACCATTTTCCGGCATTTACTTCTTCTCCTCCCAGACCTGGATCGCCGGCTCCGGCTGCCATAGCTTAACTATGGGGTGGAGATCCAATACCTTCGCATCGATATCCATGGGATCGGCGGTGTAATAACGCTCCGACATGTCGGCGGACCTGGCAAGCTGCCAGCGCATGAATATCTTGATATCCACCGGCGCTATCAACGGCTTTAGCGCCGTGTTCACCGTGCGCCTGAAGGAATGCCAGCCAGCCCCTTCCTGGTGCTCTATTTTGGACATATAGCATATGCGGTAAAAATAGTTGGTCATGAGGTCCGGCTTCACCGGTCCGTCAAGGCTAGACCTCTCCAGCAGGGGAATTATGCCGTCGGCCAGGAGTTGCCAGCGCTTCTGGCTACCCTTCTCAGCATCCACATAGAACAGTTTCTTCTTGAAATCGAAGCTCTGCCTGGACAGAGCGGCCAGCTCCCCCCGGCGCAATCCGTATATGGAGGCGATGGCCAGGTAGGGCGCATACAAGGGGTCATCCCGGACAGCCTTTATCATGGCCTCGACCTCGCCAAGCGTGAAATCGGGATTAACCACGTCCTTGGCATCGAAGCGCGGGGCATCTCTTTTCCCCATGTCCCAGACCGGCGAATCCTCCTCGTCGATCTTGTCGCGCTCCATAAGCGCCCGGGCCGGGTCGCTGGTGTCCACTTCTCTCCGGCGCTGTTTCTTATCGGCCTCGTGATACACCTTGGCCGCATCGAAGACGCGCTTGACGATCCCGTAGATCTTCCTGATGGTCTGGGCCGCATAGTCAGCCCGCTCCAGGTGCCTCATGAACGCATCGACGAGCACCCGGTTCCAGCTGGAGAAGGGTGTATCGTCGGCGTATTCCAGGAACATCTTGGCATAATACAAGCGCTCTTTCCGGGTATGCTCGGACGACCGCGACAGGTCCGCGGCCATCTGGGCAAGGATTTTGCTATCACGATCTTTCATTTTTAGTCCTTTTTCGGCTTGCAGGTTGCTTTCCGGGCTTGAATATTCAGCGAAACATTGATACCCAGAGTGGCCAGGGCAGCACCTCCCAGGGTCATCAGAGAAGCGAAGGCGGCCTGGCTACCCTGGCAGGACATCACCCCCAGGACGATGCACACCGTCAGCAGGATGATGCCTGCCCCACCGTACAAGGCAATCTCTTTAATGGTCACAATCGTCCTCCTTTTTTAGTCTATGTAGACTATTCCTTGCTATCTGGTATGAGGTAAACATCAGCGGGCATATCCGGAATTTTGCGGAGGTGTGTACGCTGCCACCTCTCCATTGCTTCGGCTTGTTGTAAGGCAGCCTCGACTATAAGTTCCTTGGCTCCTGCTTTTCTTGCCCTGAAAGCCCATTGTCTGACCACCTCGGGAGCGACTATATCCTGCCCCCGGATCAGAAATACCGGTTCATCATCAGGTATCTTATGTTCTGGGTCCTGGATTCGGTTGTAATCCTTTCTGGCGTGTATCATTGTTTTTTCCTTTTTCCTCCGATTAGTCTCTCCAGACTATTTCGTTTTAACCTCAGACTTACGCTTCACCGAAGGTCCCCCATCTACGTCTCTTCCCACTTTTCTCGCTGGTCACTGACTACCGTTTCCATTTCTTCCCTGAGTACAGAATCGGTCTTTAATAAAGATGTCCCCCTGTCCTGTAATTCAGGAGAAGCACCAAACAGCCTCATACCAGCCATCATATAGTCAGCGAGTTTCTCCAGGTCGGCCCCTGGAGGCCCATCAGAAGGCTCAATCTCGATTATGATGATATTTTTATCCCGGCTGATTTTCATTTTCCCCTCCGATTAGTCTCTCAGACTATTTTCTATACTCTTTATCTTCACAAGCAGAGCACAGGTCTGGCTTGACCCAGTAGCACCCGCCCTCGCAGGCATTAGCGTCGGTGCAACCACACACCCGGCAGGTGGGAAAGCCGGAGCAAGCCGAGCACCGGAAGCTTGAGCCTTCCTGGTACTTCACTTCCACCCAGCCGTCCGGGAGCGAGCCGTCTTCCTTGGCTTCCTCGATAATGCCACAGAAGCCGCAGGCGTAGCCGGTAGGCTCAGCGCCGGGAAGAGGAGTGACGTCCTCGGCCAGCAGACGCCATTTGCCCGGGGCATGCTCATAGATCGACTTCACCTTTAGATGGACGATTTCTCCCACGACAAATTTCCTTACTTTGTTGAGGTGCAATGTTATCATTCTTCCCTCCCGAATAGTCTCTCCGGACTAGTTTTCTATGCCCATGGCTCTTTTAATCTCGTCTTGGGTCTCTTTCTTAATCAGATATCTTAGTCTCTTAGACCCAAGCCAATGCACTTCCAAGAAGTAGGCGAGTGCTTTTGGTATTAAGAATTTCTGTTCCTTACCCATGGCGTTCGTTTGACAGCAGAGAGCGTAAGGTATTTCGTCTGTTAGGTTAACAGAAGTAACGAACCATCCCTCTGGTAGTTCACTGATGCCCATATTCATATTCCCTCTCCTTAAATTAGTCCTCTCAGACTATTATTTTACGCCCAGATAAGCCATCCCAGGAATAGCCCTAGGGCGAAGAATATTACCAGCAGGACAAAGACAGCTCCGGACCCAGCTGAAATACTAAGGTGAGCCTCTGTGTTCCGCTTTATCTCTTTCATTTACTTGCCGCCTCCTTCAAAATACAGTCTGGTTAGACTATTTAGCCGGCTCCACCCTCCGGAAGATGTACCAGGCGGAAGTCCGGCTCTCCCGGGATATTTCGAACGATACCAGGTCCCAGCCGCCGATGGACATGCGGTTCAGGAACTCCTCGGTCAGCCGCATGCCGGCGGCCTCATCGGGGATACGCTCGTTCCCGACGACTTCCGTTTCGCTGTCGCGGGAGGCGATCTCTTCAATGGTGTAGAGCCCGCTGTCCTGCCTTTTTACTTCGCGTAAGATTACCTTGTATTTGAACATTTCACCTCCGATTAGTCTCCTACGACTATTCCTTTTTAGCCTCAGCCCCCGGTTTTTCTTGCTTTTTCACGATTCCGTTCAGGTATACAAAACCCTCTTTTCGATCAATCCCGATATCATTTGAAAGCTCTTCCCATATTCTATTAGCAGCAATATGAATCTGCTCAAGCTGCTGCGAGACATTGTTTGTAACCATGGCAAGCATCGTTTCTATACCCTTTTGTTTCGTTGTCAGCTCTTCAAACTGCTGTGTGTAAAGAGGAGCAATGTGATACTCGCCATTGATAAACTCGTAGCCAGTTTGCTTGCCCATGTGGTGGTTAGGATTTTCCGGTTTCTTCTCCATTGTTTTTCCTTTCCGATAGTCTTTGAAGGCTATCCCTTTTCTTTAGGTAACTATCCCTTCTTGTCACGTATTCGCCTTGCAAGTTCATCCGCAGCTTTCTTCATGCTCTCAGGGTCATTAAGATTAACCGTAATAACATCTTCAAGCGGAACATTTTTAAATAACTCTGCGAGTGGGTTGTACCCTCCATCCAATTTTAACTGCCACTCTATTTGTGCAATTAAAATTATGCTATCAAGCTCTTCTTCTAATTGTCTTTCGTATGTAGTCATGCCAGCTTTTTTAGCATCAGATACCCAGCCTTCCCAACCATGCTTTTGTATATATGCAAGATGACTTATAACTGCGTGATGCATGGCACCAGACGGCTCTACCCCATCGCATATGGCAGCATCAAGTGCTTTCGCAGTTTCACCTTCACCGATGCATAGACCCAATACGTTAGGATTTGATGCGTATACCCGAAAGTCAAAATTAGGATGTTCATTCAGGTATTTCATGCCTTGTATTAACATTTTCTGGCAGCCAGCTTCATAACTACCACCAAAACCACTGATATCAACTGTTTCCATATATTCCTCCTTTACGTGATGTCAAAGGATACTTACCTTTCTTTATCCTTGGAATAAAAGCAAATACTGATAGCAAGGAAAATGAAACCAATCCCCACCTCAATCCACTGGTCCATCTCGCGGAGGGAGAACAAGCCCAGAACACACTGCTCGGCGTCTTCCCAGGGCTTCGTAACTGTAAAGTGAATTCGTATCATAAACACCCCCCTTAGCCTTCGGGACTATTTCTCCACCATATAACGGAAGCCATGCCAGCCAAAATGAGAGAAGCCTAAATCGTCCACAAAGGGTGAGTGCAAGCGGCATGGGCCGAAGGATGGAATATGCTCAATAAAAGTAATTCTGTATTCCTCCCCCTCTATCTTTACTACAGTCCCCATGAAGAATGCCGGCCCCAGCAAGGGAATGTTGCAATCCATAAGGTGTACCAGGTGCTCATCTTCCCAATAAAGCAAAAGGCGAGTTTCTCCCTGAACAACCTCTACGGGGCCTATAAAATGAGTCTCAAATAGAGGTAATTCCTTCAAATCCCACACAACTTTCTTTGTGCCTATATGCCAAACAATCTTTTTCACTGGCTGGTCTTCCTAGGCTATTCCGCTGGTTCTAAGCAGCTTGAGGCAGTTAATACCATTAGTCTCAAGGGAGCAAGTCGCGACTTTATTTCTTGGTATTTATCTTCATTCTCAATGGCCTCTTCGCATAAAGATATCATTTGTTTTAAAAAAACAACAACCTCTACCCTTTCATAACCGTCGGCTGGATCGAAGCTGATGTGAAGTTCACCATTCCTCCGACAGATTGTTACCTTTTGGGCTCCGATAGAGGCGCTTGATTGAAATCCCCCTAGCAAGAGCATCTCATCGGTGAGCTCTTTGAATTGCAGGAAGTCCTTGCTTTGGTTCGCGATTTGTTCTGCTCCTTCTAATTTTGTCAATAGTTTTCTGTTTTCCCTCGCCAGCTCCCTGGATTTCCGCCTTTCTTTTTGCAGGGGGGTCAGTTCCCTTTGCTTCTTTTCGGCAATATTCTCATCCATTATTTGTTTTTCCTCCTTCTATACGAAAAATCCTGGCATATACTGCGCAATGAAGATATCCTTGCCCGAATGAGTCCCTGCGTGTGCAAAACATAATTTCCGCGTCGAGATCCGAAATAGTTGAAGGCGCCCCCATTTTTATTGCAGAAGGTTTTTTTCTGGTAAGAGCGCAAATCTCCTTATTAGTGTAGTAGGGGCATCTCTCTGGTGCAGTTGGTGTCAACACTCGCTACCTCCTTTTTGACACTTTCCTTAAGGCAGCCAGAAAATCTTCGCACGTGAACATCTGCTCGAATGCCGATGGTCCCTTGAGTATGTGGTCCTTGTGCTCCTGGGGGAGCCGGTTAAAGGCTGCTCTATCTGCTATGAGAGGGCGGGTGTTGAAAACAATCGTGGTGACTACCGGCTGCTCAAGCGGCTGTTTGAGAGGATATCTTTTAAGTTGCCGAGCCAGGTTTCTCCGCTGCCGCGGAGGTCTGCCGGCACACACGTGGCAGTAATTCCTGCCCTCTTTGACGACCGGCACCTCGTCGATGAAACCCTTGCCAATATTGATCCCGCACAAACAGCAATTCATCTTAGAGCCTTTGATAATACTGCCCGCATTTCGGACACTTGGCCATAGTGAATTTACCCATGGGGAGCTGGAAAAGGGTGCCGCAGATAGCGCATTTTATCCTGTTCTGAGAATCTGGATACAAGGTCTTGGAAGGTGTAATCGGAGCGTCGGCAACGGCCTCTGCCTTCCCGAGAATCTCCTCGACCTCACGGCGCCACTTGGGCACGTCTTGAATCATCTGCGAGCCTCCAATTAGTCTATATGGACTATTTTACCACGCTTAAACCGTTTGTCAATACCCCTTGTCATACCCCTTGACAAGTGCCTCCCGAGGTGTTAGACTCAAAACCGTAATTCGGTACGGCCGGCCTCCCCGAGTGTCAAAGCAGCGGCGCTGGGGAGGTCGGCAACGGCCTCTCGGGAGATGATCATGGCGAGATACGATAGTTTGAGAAAGATGGATCGCAACAAGCTCCTGTATGATTACAGGAATAAACACCCTGAATTGGCCTGGAGAGAGGTGGGGGAAGTTTTTGGTATCAGCCGGCAAAGGGCAATGGAATTATACGAGCTCCAGAAAACAAGTGAAGCCGCTGGTGAGGCGGCTTCCGGAGAGAAGAGCAACGGCGGCGAGGGCTAATCGCCATGGACGGCAAGATGCTTTAGATTAGCATTACCCTCGCCTCTTTGTCAATACACAAGGAGGTCTATCTGTGGATCCCAGAAGAAAGAAGCGCAAAGCCATACTCAAACGATTGCCTCCGGCCGAAGAAAAACAGAGCGACCCATTGGAAGAGTCACGGATTCCCCTTAAGCTCGGCGCCGCCCGTGTCTGCCGGGTGAAGATTCCACAAGCCCCCCTATGATGCCCCGGCTCAGAATTCCGCAACGCCTGGAGGATGACATGGCGACTGAAGACTCCATTACCACCGAAGAAAAAGAGGACAGGTCCGATATGGCTGTGCTGCGCAAGGCCTATGACCGGGAGACCGATCCCCGGGACCGGAGGCCTCCGTCTCAGCGCATGTGGGAGTATTACAGTGTCGGCGCGACCCTAAAGGACATAAAGCGCCTCATTGACGAGGGCATGATCGTCCTCGCCTCCAAGTACGGTAACATAACAAAATACAGGCTCAGTGAAAAAGGCCGCAGCTTCGTCTTCGCTACGACCATGGACAGGGAGTTCAAGAAGATCCCGGCGGCCGACATCATCGAGGCCATGAACATAGTGGTCGGCTTCGACGACCTCAAACAGGCGATAGCCCAATCGATAGAGAACCGGCGGCGCATAAACTTCCTCCTATCCGGCCCGCCGGCGTGCGGCAAATCGTTGATATTGGAGGCGGTGCGTGCCGTTGTCCCGGATTCCTTTATCGTCTTCGGCTCGCGGACCTCGGCGGCCGGCCTGTCCGACGTTCTGTTTGAAAAACGTCCCTCGATACTGCTCATGGACGAATGCGATAAGATGGACCACTATTGTTTCTCGATTCTACTCGGACTTATGGAGAGCGGGGAGATACTGGAAACGAAATCCCAGAAAACGCGCGGGATAAAGCTTGATACACCCGTCATTGCGGCCTGCAATAATTACCGGAAAATGCCGCAGGAATTTCTTTCGCGCTTCGCCCTCCACGCCGAGTTCCCGCAATACGCACGGGACGAATTCATAGAGGTCTGTCTCGGCTTTCTCACCCGGGCGGAAAACTGCCCGGAGAATATTGCCATTCTCATCGGGGAAAAGGTCTTCGACAATGGCCTGGGGGACGTCCGTAAGGCACGCGGCGTCTGGACGTTTATGACGGAGCCCACGACAGCCGAGGTTGAGCGGGTGATAAGGATGATGACGAAGTATACCCCGCTGCCGCCGTCCAGCCACCGGAAGCGTAAAGACTCCCCGCAAACAGCGAGATTGCTTTGAAATCCATTAGTTTCGACGAGGGCAAGCGCCTGGAGGAGACGCAGCGCTGCGCAGTGTGTGGGGGACGGGTGACCCTGGCCTGGGGCGGATCGCTGGGGGTGGAAGGCTGGGTGGTGCGCTGCGCCCGCAACCTCTCCCACCGGGGCCTGACCCGGCCGGCCGAGCCGTTCGAGCTGTTCGCCGGCATGAGAATACCGAAAGGAAGGTGGAGTGAATTGACCGAGAAATACGGACCAGAAGTAACCACCGCGCTGCGCCGGTACGACGGCGTGGCCACCCTGCCGGAGGAGGAAATCCGGCACATCTATGACCTGTTCTGGCCGCAGGCCCCGGACGAGGCCCGCGCCCGCGCTACCATCGTCTGTTTCCAGTACGGCCTTAACCCGCTGCTGAAACACATCGCCCTCATCCCCTTCGAAAAGAAGGACCCCGCCGGCCACGTTATCGACGTCACCTGGGAGGTCGTCCAGGAGATCAGCTCCAACCGCATCATCGCCCGCCGCCGCCACCGCTTCTCCTACCTCGACCAGTCCCCCCGCATCATGACCGAGCAGGAGGAAGTCAAGGACCACGGCCAGGTCGATGCCTCCCGCGTCTGGGCTATCACCCTGCTGCGCGACCAGGATACCGGCGAGGAGTGTACCGGGGTGGGCTGGTACCCCTCTGATAAGAAACCGTTCGGCACCGATAAGGGAAATTCCAGACTCAACCAGGCGAAGATCCGCTCCGAGCGTAACGCCCTCGACCGGCAGTACCCCGCTGAGTTACCACAAGGGATAAGAGTCACCGACCAGAGCGAAATTGAAGGGGATTTCACCACGGTGCATGAAACTGACGGAGCCGAAGACGGAGCCGGCTTGGACCGGGCGGTGGGGTCTCCCCCGCCTCCCGGTCCAGGGGCCGAGCCCGCAGCAGGGGACCAGA